>Ga0308163_10000168_pt1 | contig 179649 bp, 173 predicted proteins | sample PhyTR1_FD_201037 | JGI IMG/M metagenome (GOLD analysis project Ga0308163, IMG submission 201037) | Phyllosphere microbial communities from UC Gill Tract Community Farm, Albany, California, United States - DLSLT.R1 | ecosystem: Host-associated > Plants > Phyllosphere > Unclassified | place... | reverse complement strand
AGTTACTCCTGATACAAGTCCAGTTTCAAGCATATTGTTAAAGAGGTACTAGATATGAAAACACTACTTATTACTACATTGGTCATGGGGTTTATTTCAGTGAGTGCCGCCTCTGCCGCCCAGGAAATTAATCGTGCAGATGGGAAAGAAAAGATAGGTGTAGTCTCAGCCAGCAATGCCTATACGCTTGATGAGTTATCGGATGCGCTATCTCGTAAGGCTGATGAGCAAGGAGCAACGTCGTTCAAAATTCTGTCAACCACGGGGAATAATCGACTGCACGGGGTTGCTGAAATCTATAAGTAAATCATTAGCATCTCGAACAGGATGTGTCTCAGCCCTCTTATAGTGAGCGTCGATTTATGTTCAGAACAGAAGACATCATCGATGAGATAACTCAATGGATTGATTCAAACTTACATAAGCCGCTGAAGATAGAGGATGTTGCTGCGCGGGCAGGATACTACAGGTGGCATCTTCAGCGGATTTTTATGCAGGTGAGAAAAGTTAGCCTTGGGAAGTACATAAGAGATACGAAACTTAGACTTGCAGAAAAAGATCTTATCGAGACTAATGAGCCAGTGATGAACATAGCCTATAAATATGGGTTTGATTCACAGCAAACATTTACGAAAGTGTTCTCTAAAAAATACAAATTACCACCATTAAGATATAGAAACGCCAAAAAGATAAAATAACATTAACACTTTAAAGTTTTCAGCCTTACGTAACATTACCCGAATAAAGATTTATTCCAGCATCAAAAACTGGAGGCCTTTTTATTAGGAAGCTTCTTGTCCGGAACAAAGCTCCACCTGGTTTTAACATCCAATGTCAAGAGCATGCCCCTCAGCTATTACACATCAGCAGAAAAATCGACCAGAGCCTGATCGACATCTGAGCCACAAACGCCTGTATTGCAGCACATCGCCGAATCAAACATAGTTAACGTTTTCATCTTTGACACCTTACATTCGTAAAAACATATATGTACAGGTATATTTTTTTAGATACAAACAGCCTTACCGCTACCAGAGCCGTTGGCCGATGCCAGATTACAGGCGATGACCTGTACGTCATCCTATTGGCTTAACCAGGCCAGCTCAATCACCTGAGCGGCACTGGAAGGAATATGCGGAGATAAGCGGTAATGAACCCATTTACCCTGCTTGCGATCCAGGAATAGGCCACTTTCCCGAAGCATCGCCAAGATGATGAGAGATCTTGGGCTGCGGCTGTTCCAGCTCCGTGCAAAGTGAAAGCATCTCCAATTTTGCTAATCATAGGTTTACAACAATGAATGAGAGGATATTATCACTAAAAGTGTTCATCATGGATGAGGGGAAAATGAGTTCGACACAGCAAGATTACCTCTACAGACAGTTCTTTCGGTTAAAAGTACACGAATGTATGGGAGACAGTTTTCAGGCGCTCTTTTCGAAGGTTATGCAATACGCGACTCCTGGCTTTCAAGCTGTTTCCCCTTGGGGAAACTGGGGAGATGGCGGGAATGATGGATGGATTGCTCATGAAGCTCATTACTTCCAAGTTTATGGACCTAAACCTTCAAATCAAACCAAAGAGCTAGAAGCTGTTAATAAATCGATTGGCGACTTTGATAAATTAGTCGCCAAATGGGGGAAAGTATCAAGATATACTTTTGTAATGAATGATTATTTTAAGGGTATTCCAGCACCTGTTGGACTTTCATTAAATTCGCTTGCAATCAGTAAAAGTCTTAATCACGCAGGTGCAATGGGCGGGATGGAGCTCCTCCAAAAGTTTATGTCATTATCTGAGGGTGAAAAGCAAGATATTGTAGGTTTCATTCCTGAGGTTGATTTAGATTTTACAGATAGTCGAGCTGTTGGCGAAGTATTGACTTTTTTAGCACAAAAATCTTCTTCACCCATGAATTTTTTAAGTGAAACCGCCCCGAACTTCGAAGATAAAATAAAAATAAATGGTATTACAAAACCAATAAAGAGTAGGCTGGAATCCTTCAGTTATCAACTATATTTGATAAATGAATTTTTAGATTCTGTTGATAGCGGTCTTGAACAAACTATAGCTCAAGAAGTTAAAGAAACTTATGCAAAAAGCAAATTGGCGATAACTGAAGATAACCACAATTATGCAGATTTAAGATATACTTGGATGATAGATAAACTCCTTCCCCCACAAGTTACCACAAGTGCGGTCGCGAGTTATCGATTTGCAGCAGAGTTAATTTTAGCTAAATATTTTGAGACATGTGATGCTTATGAACATCCAAGCAATGCTTCTGCCACATAAGCATGTTAGGTTTTGTAACTCCCTAATTGCGATTGCAGGATACATCCGTACGTTAATTGATGGACCGGTATCCATAGAAGAACTATGGACAAAAGTAGAGCGAAAAAGTAAATCAACGATAATCACGCCCTCTTTCACACAATTTATGCTTGCCGTAGACATTCTTTTTTGCATCAAACAAATAACGCTAGATAATGAAAACAGAATAATGCCAATATGTAGCATTGATGACAAATTACAAAATAAGGAAAGTTAAATGAAGTTAATTCGCTTAACTTGCGATCAGCCAACCTTTCATCCAGTGCATTTCAATGATACAGGGCTAACATTGATTATTGGTGATAGCTCTAAAGAAAAAGAAGGCAGTAGTAACGGAGTCGGCAAGACACTTATTCTCGGCCTCGTTCAACATTGCTTAGGAGCTAATGCTGATAAAAAATTAACTTCAGCAGTTCCAGATTGGTGGTTCTCGTTACTTTTTTCTCACAATGGAGTTGAATACTTAATATCTAGAACGGGAAATGGGAAAAAATTATTATTAAATAACAAAATAATATCTCTAAAAGCATTTAAAGATCTATTAGATAAAATAGGGATATTTAATCTTGAGAATAACATTCCGTATTTATCATTCAGATCTTTATTTAAGCGTTTTTCGCGATATACCAGAGATGACTGCATCAGTCCAACTCGGACAAAAAAGGAGCAAGATTTTGAAGCATTGCTTCGCACCGCATTTCTTCTCGGCATAGATCATAATTTAATATTATCCAAAAGAAATAATAAGCAAGAACTGGATAAAGTAAGTCAATCCCTAAAAAATTGGCAAGATGATGATATTCTAAAAGACATGTTTAGAGCAGGCTCTCAACCTAAAGTACGCTATGAGTGGCTAGAAAGAGAGATCCCAAGACTGCAAGATGAACTTAATGCATTTCAAGTTCACGAGCAATACAGAGCTATTGAGAATGAAACAAACAGTTTAACTATAAAATTACGAGAAGTTGAAAAAAACAAAAATATAGCTGAATTTAAAGTTAATAATATAGAAAAAACTTTATTATCACACCCTGATATTTCAAGAGAAGATCTTCTTGAATTGTACAATGGCTTACAAGAGATTTTCAAGCCAGAAACATTGGCCCATTTTGAGTCAGTTGAAAATTTTCACAAATCATTATCTTTTAACAGAAAGAAAAGACTTGAAAATGATAAAATAAAACTTTTGTTAGAAATTGAATCTCTTAAAATTGACATTAATGATATTTCGGCATTACGTGATTCATATTTGAAATCACTGCAAGGCAAGAAAGCATTTGATGAATACGCAGCCATAGCGAGACAACTAGCTGAATTTAAAGAGGAAAAAGAAAGGTTGCATGATTATTTAAATTTTTCTATTAACCTTCAACAGAAAGCTCAAAATCTTAGAGAAAGAAAAGTTGAACAAGACAGATTAGCGGTAAACTATGCTTCTACAAATCCTCTTTCAGAATACGATAAATTTTTTGCTGAGCTCGCAGAAATAATGTACCCGAGGGTACCAGCAGGAATAGTTTTGGATGTTAATACTGGTGACAACAAAATTCGTTATGATCTAAGCATCCAAATCGAGGGTGATGATTCGGATGGGATCAATGATGCTAGGATATTATGCTTTGACTGGTTAGTATTTACATGTGGTGAAAACCATGCCATGGATATGCTATGGCATGATAACCGACTTTTTGCCGATATAGACCCTGGTGTTCGCGCAAGATGGTTCTCTTTTGTCAATCAGTCATTAAAACGAAGCGGAAAGCAATATATAGCATCTTTAAACACTGAAAACTTTAATGCTATGGAAACAACTTTATCTGAAATCGAAATGTTAGAACTGAAATCAAAAATTGTTCTTACTCTTCGTGGCGATAAAGCAGAGAATAAACTTCTCGGCATTCAATTTGGAAGTAAAAAGTAATCCTCCGGCAGGCACTGCCTGCCTAGTATCAGTTGCTTGCTCGTTATCGGCAGCACTATCAACCGACCTCGAGACTCAAAATTCACTCTCATCTTTTTTCTGTAATGCCACCCCAAGGCTATCAAACAATTTTTCTCCAAGAGATTGTGCGTGATCCAGCAACATTTCTAAATCTTGTTCGGTGATCACTACCGAATTACCTTCTTTATCTTTTCCGCCACGATGGACTAAATGATTACGCTTTTGTGTGGCTATTTCTATCGCATCTATTGGCCACTCTTTATGTACACTAATATCAAATGTAGCTTTATAACGACCTACAACTTTGTTTGTACTATGCCAACTTGCACTAATCAGATGTTCTTTGATTGCTTTAATCAACTCCGCCCTCATGTTTTCAATAGATTCTCCTTTGAATGGTAAAGCCAATATTTCTTTACTTACCTTAAATTCCGTCTTACCTTTTTCTATGAAATCTGTAAGGTATGAGTCATTTTTATCTATAGAGTTAATAAATAACTCAACATAAAGAGTTTCCAAAGCTGTAATGACGTTAATGTATAAGATGCTAAGCAGATGATCTTTTTGCTTATTTTTAAATTCGCCTTTAGCCAGCATTTTTATTCCATCAATGCTTTCAATGAACTTTGAAAAAGGTTGTTCGGAAGATGTAACAGCATCGTACAAGTCTTCGTCGTACCAATCATTAATATTATTTGAATTACCTGACCACTCGTAGCACTGTTCTTGTAAATCATTAACTAATTCTTGGATATAATCAAATTTCACGTACCCTTCAAACATCGCTTGCAACTCTTCACTTGCTTCGTACGGGCCACCATAAATGTAAGCATATCCGCCTTCACGGGATTCATACGGGCAAGAGTTTGCGGGATCTTCGAAATTTTCAAAAAACCAATTCCGCATAACTTCAAGTTGATTTGCTTTACTTATATATTGCAGAGATTTGAGCGGGACTTTTTTACCATTAACATTAAAGATAACTTTCACGATATAACGCCTCTTTGAAAAAGCTATAACATTTTGACGCACTCCTCAGAGACTAACATAGCATGATTTTCATCTCTAACCTCCGCAGATCTTCACATCCTACGGTACAGAAAAAAATTTGAGTAAAGCATTAACTTCGAAGGCAAAAAATAAACTCACGTTGGTTCAGCCTCTTCGATGAGAAGAGGCTCTACTTGCCCCTTACCACTCTATTCAAGCAATCAAGCTAATAGCTGCATAAGCTAGGGGTGAGCTGGAATTTGCCTACTTGACCGATGAAATCTGCGTACCACTGCATCATCTCCCTCCGCCCTTCCAGATACAACGCATGGTTATACGTCCCACGAATCGCATTCTTATCGACATGCGCAAGCTGGGTTTCAATCCATGCCGTATTGAACCCTTCCTCATGCAGAATCGTACTCATCGTGTGACGGAAACCATGCCCCGTTACCTTCCCCGTGTATCCAATCCGCTTAAACACCTGATTAATACTCGCTTCGCTCATCGTTTTGCGGGGATCATTCCTCCCAGGAAACACCAGAGGATATTGCCCAGACATCACTTTGAGCTGCTGTACGATCTCTAGTGCTTGGGTAGAGAGGGGGACAAGGTGAGGCCGTTTCATCTTCATTCGGTCGGCAGGAATTTCCCACACCGCTTTCTCAAGGTCAAACTCACTCCAGAAAGCACCTCGAAGCTCGCCGGTGCGAACTCCCGTAAGGATCAGCAAACGTGCGGCAAGAACAACCAGCGGGCTGCCTGTATAACCAGAGAGAGCTTTAAAGAAATCAGGTAACTCCTCAACGGTAAGGAAGGGATAATGCTTCGATTCATGCCCTGACATCGCGCTGGTAAGATCCGCTGCAGGGTTATATTCCGCACGACCAGTCACGATGGCGTAACGAAAGACTTCACTGCAACGCTGGCGAACCTTCTTGGCCTTCTCTGTCGCGCCACGGCTTTCCATTCGACGCAGCACATTAAGCAGAACCAGCGGTTTGATTTCATTCACCGGCTGCTGGCCGATATAGGGGAAAATATCTTTATTGAAAGCTTCGATAATGTCGGAGGCATAACCTTCTGACCATCGGCTTACCTTCGTTCCGTGCCATTCAAGCGCCACAGACTGGAACGTGTTGTTGAGCTGCACATCCCGAACCAGCTTTTCTTCTTTCTTAGCAAATGATGGATCGATACCCTCAGCCAGCTTTTTCTTGGCTTCATCACGCAGTGCCCTCGCTTGTGCAAGGGACACTGCCGGATAGACCCCAAAAGCCATACGCTTCTCTTTTCCATTGAAGCGATATTTCATCCGCCAGTATCGAGAACCAGAAGGAACAACCTCAAGATACAAACCAGCACCATCTGCAAGCTTATAGGCTTTCTCTCTGGGTTTCGCAGCGTCTACCTGTCGTGCATTTAGCTTCATTGGGGGCATCTCCCTGGACCGAACACAGAATGCCCCCACTTATGCCCCCAACTGTAACTTGATTCCGGTTGAGTCCAGTTGATAACAGGAGATAAGATACGGGCTAGAAACCGCAGTATACGGGCTTTAAGTTGATTTCGGTAGACTTGAGAAGAGTTTGAAATGGTGCCGATAATAGGAGTCGAACCTACGACCTTAGCATTACGAATGCGAGCCAACTCCAAAATGAGTACAAGCCTGAGTATAAAGAAATAAATAATTTAAATAAACCAATAAAATCAACACATTATATCTTAAATCACGAATTAAAGTCTAATTCTTTCTGCTTTCTCGTGGGGTTTTACAAAACCCCATGAAGACTGCCTGAAACATTAAAATCCACGCTTTGGCGTGGATTTTTTTATCAAAAAAATAATACCGCAGTCGCCGATCACTCGCTCAAATCCACCAGCAGCAACGTGCCAAAACTCCCTGGTGGCACATGGTGGTTAGCCCCTTTCGGCACAAAGCAAAACTCACCCGCTGCGAGCGTAAAATGTTGCTCCTCAATCACCAGCGGCAATTCACCGTCAAGCACCAGCAGCATCTCTTCAAAATCATTGTGCGATTCCGAGGGAATGCCCTCTCCGCCCATTTTAATGATTTTGATTCTGGCGTTTCCCACCGCACCTAAAACACGCGACTGCCAGATTTGCGGCAATTCTGCCACCACGCTCGCAATGGACGTTTTCATCCCTTTCCCTCTCTGTATTTATGCCGACATTTCTGTTGCGCGAAACAAAAGGTTTAACATGATAAAGATAAAATACTGTTACTAATTCGTTGAATTATCATTAACAAAAATCTTCTAAGATTAGCTAATAATCGGCTTATAACGAAAATGAAGCCGCTTTCTATCCGCATAGTCAGGAGTTCCCATGAATAACAAACGACGCTCAGTACCCGGAATCCGACACTATGACGGTCCAGCCGGCGGATGGGGAGCCTTAAAAGCCACCGCCATTGCCGTGCGCACGCAAATGGATACCTTCGAAGCACCCGCCACGTTGCTCAATACCAACCAGCCCGATGGATTTGACTGCCCTGGCTGCGCATGGCCGGATAAAGAACACAAGTCAACGTTCCAGTTTTGCGAAAACGGGGCCAAAGCCGTGACGTGGGAAGCGACCAACAAACGCGTCACACCAGCGTTCTTTGCCGAAAATACCGTCACATCACTGCTGGCAAAAAGCGATTTTGAACTGGAAGGCTACGGCCGACTCACGCACCCGCTTGAGTATCATCATGCGAGCGACACATTTCGCCCGGTGGAATGGGAACACGCCTTCGCCCGGATCGGCGAAGTGCTGCGTGACCTTCCTGCCGACGCCGTCGAGTTTTATACCTCTGGCCGCGCATCCAATGAAGCGGCGTATCTCTTTCAGCTTTTTGCGCGCGAGCTGGGCACCAATAATTTTCCTGATTGTTCCAATATGTGCCACGAAGCCACCAGCGTGGGTTTACCTCGCTCAATCGGCATTGGGAAAGGCACGGTTTCGCTTGATGATTTTGATAACACCGAGCTGGTTATTTCGATAGGTCACAATCCCGGGACCAACCATCCACGCATGATGGGCACGCTGCATGAACTGGCCCGGCGCGGGGTGCCTATTATCGTCCTCAACCCAATGCGTGAAAGAGCGCTGGAGCGGTTTGCCGATCCGCAAAGCGTTATCGAAATGGCAACCTACGGCTCAACGGATATCGCGTCGACCTATTTTCAGGTTAAAGCCGGAGGCGACGCCGCCGCACTAAAAGGCATAGCGAAACATCTGCTGGCGCTTGAGGCCCAACAGGGCAACGTGCTGGACAGCGACTTCATTGCCCAGCACACGCAAGGTTTTGACGCATTTTCCGCTGACATTACCGCGACCCCGTGGGAAGCGATTGAACGCGAATCGGGTCTTACCCGCGCCGATCTGGAAACCGTGGCAGTCGCCTATGCCAAATCGAATGCCACCATCATCACCTATGGTATGGGGATCACCCAGCATAACAAAGGCACCTCTAACGTACGCCTGATTGCCGATTTGCTGCTGATGCGCGGCAATATCGGTAAACCAGGCGCCGGAATTTGCCCCCTGCGCGGGCATTCAAACGTGCAAGGCAACCGCACGGTAGGCATTACTGAAAAACCCTCTGCCGCCTTTTTGTCGCGCATTGAAGAGGTGTTTGGTTTCACTCCGCCGTCAAAACACGGACATGATGCGGTGCAAACCACGCAGGCCATGATCGCCGGGCAATCGAAAGTCTTGATCTGCCTGGGCGGCAATTTTGCCGTGGCGATGCCTGAGCACGAGCGCGTTTTCCCGGCGATGCGCAAACTGGATTTGAGCGTCCATGTCGGCACCAAGCTGAACCGCACGCATCTACTCACCGCCAAAGAGACGTTTATTTTCCCCTGCCTGGGGCGTACGGAGCTGGATATGCAGCTGACCGGCAAGCAGTCGATCACCGTTGAAGACTCCATGTCGATGGTTCACGCCTCTTCTGGAAAGCTCAAACCCGCGTCACCTCACCTGCTCTCTGAACCGGCGATTGTGGCGGGAATGGCCAACGCAACGCTGCCTGACAGCAATGTCGCCTGGCAGGAGCTGGTGACGAATTACGATTTAATCCGTGATTTGATTGAAAAAACATTGCCGGGCTTCGACCACTACAACGATCGCATCAGAACGCCGGGCGGCTTTCGCATGCCGTTACCGCCAACCGAGCGCGTCTGGCCCACCCCAACAGGCAAAGCGATGTTTTCTGTGTTTGACGGTGTCGATGAGAACATCAATGGCATCGGGGAGAACGTTCTGCGGCTAGTCACACTGCGCAGTCACGATCAGTACAACACCACAATTTATGCCCTCGATGACCGCTATCGTGGCGTGTTTGGCCGTCGGGATGTGCTGTTTATGAACGAAGGGGATATGGCGCAGCTGGGGCTGGAGCACGGCGACCGCGTGGACATTACCACTGCGCTGCCGGATAGCGAACTGCGTTTGAACGATATCACCGTGGTGGCGTATCACATTGCCAGCGGCACGGTCGGGGCGTATTACCCTGAGGCCAACGTGTTAGTCCCGCTGGATTATCTGGATAAAGAGAGCGGGACGCCGTCCTATAAATCCGTGCCCGTGTCCGTCACCCTGCGTTCAAAAGAGATCCGCGCGCTCTAATCGCTACGCCGACGCCGCGGCAAACACGCCCGGCGTCGTGCCAAAATGTGTGCGAAAGTGTTTAATCAAATGGCTTTGATCGAAAAAGCCCACGTCGCTGGCAACCTGCGCAGCGCTTACGCCTTTAGCAAGCAACGCTTTGGCCCGCACCAGCCGAAGCTGCGTCAGGTATTGATGGACAGAAAGCCCAGTCATGTTCTGAAACGTACGCATAAAGTAGAACTCGCTTAACCCCGCCACCTCAGCAATCTCTTTCACCGAAACGGGATGCATATAGGCGCATTGCAGAAAATCGACCGCCCGACGGATATCCGCACGTACAACATGCTGCCGTCCACTGCGCGCAGATCGTTCCCCGTAGCGCCCGACGAACAGATTCAGCACCTGATACATCACGCACTCTTTTTCCAGCGGATCGCGACTTTCGCTCAGCACGGCCGAGGCTTGCAGCATACGGCGCGCCATTTTGGGATCGTGACGCATGCCTTCGGCACCAAAATTGACTTCGCCTTTGCCACGAAGCACCGTTTCAGCCACATCGTTCAGCAGAGCTTGCGAGGGATAAAAGGCGCAGTAGTCCCAGCCTTCGTCGCGCTGCACCGCTTCGCCGGTATGCACTTCGCCCGGGGCGATAATCATCACCGTGCCCGGTGCGGCAATTCCTCGCTCACGACAGATGCGGGTGCGTTGTGCCCCGCGCGCAAACGCCGCGATAACAAATTCATCATGGAAATGGGCGGGATAACTGTGCTCGTAGCAGGACGCACGCAGGATCTCCATCCCGCCGTGCAGCTCTTTATCACGCCAGAGCTTGATGTCATCCCGCGATTCTCTCATTCCGTTTATGCCTTTCACCCCTGAAGCGGATTATTTCTGCCATTGAGCAGGATTTTACTATAGCGATTTTTGCCAATTATTAAGATTATCATTCAGTGACGTATAAACGAGACAAATAGATGTTGATGAATACAAAGACTTCGCAGCGGAACGACGTGCGAGCGGAAATTCGCGCAGGCGTCACCGCCTGCTTGCCCACCATCCCCGGTTACTGGAGCATTGGTTTTGCCGCCGGTGCAATTGGAACCCTGTCGGGGTTTACGACCCTTCAGACGGCCCTGCTGGCAAGTGCTCTGTACGCCGGTTCGGCGCAGTTTCTGTTTTACTCTCTGTGGGCGACGGGCGCAGAAATCGCGTCAGTCGTCTTAAGCGTGTTCCTGGTGAATCTTCGGTATCTGCTGATGAGCTCCGCCATGAGTTTGTTCTTTCGTGACTACACCACAACGCAAAAAATCATCAGCGGACTGCTGCTCACCGACGAAACCTTTGGCGTCGCCGTGCAGCAAGGCAGTCAGCAGAATAAGGTCCCCTTCGCGTGGATGCTGGGGCTTAATCTGGCCGCATGGATCAACTGGATCCTCGCCTGCATCGTCGGCGCAGGGCTGGCATCTGCCCTGCCGCCGTCGTTAATGGAAGGGTTGAGCTTCAGCCTGGTGTCGATGTTTATCGGCCTGGTCTTGATGATCTGGTTTGCCAGCCGTCGAAAAACGCTCGAATCCTTCAGCATCGCCGCCGCAGTAACGATCACGCTGCTGACAGCGAGCCATACCGATATGAGCGTGGTGGTGATTGTGGCTGCGTCCGTTTCCGCCACGCTGGCGACACTTGGATTGCGCCTCTTCAGTAAGGGGGAGAAATAAGATGGAACGAAATATTTTACTGGCGATTATGGCCTGCGCGGTCGTCACGGCGTTGATGCGCACGGTGCCGATTCTGCTGCTGTCCCGATTCCGTCTGGCACCCATTTTACAGCAGTGGTTGAGTTTCATCCCTTCCGCGATTATGGCGGCGATTGTCACCGCCGAACTGATGGGCAAACCGGCGCTCACGCCTTCGGGGATCAGCCTGTCGCTGCTGGCCGCGCTGGCCGCCACACTGGCAGGTATCGTGACGCGCAGTCTCTTTGCGACCGTTATTGCCGGAATGGTGGCGTTTTCAGGATTGAGCTATTTTCTGATGGGCTAGCTTACAGCTGAGTCACGCCCTTTCGCGCCGCCGCATCGCGCCAGTCCAGCAGCAATGAATAGGACTGGCGCGTCACCTCGCTAAATCCCCCGATAAACATGTCATCGCAAATCTGCCGGTATTTTGCCGCACTCACCAGATCGTTCAGCGCGGCCCGGATGCGGGAAAGCGTCTCGTGCGAGGTGTTCTGCGCAGCGATCAGCGGCAATCCCGGCGCTAACGGGCTTTCGCCAATCACCGTTAATCCGTCGATCAAGTCAGGTTCGTGACGCTGCAAAAGGGCCCAGGTGATGCAGTCGATAGCCGCGATATCCGCCGCACCGCGTTTAATTTCTATCAAAGATTGTCGATGGCTGCCGCTGATGACGACACGTTCGAAAAACGGCGCATCGTGGTCAAGCGAGGCGACCATTTTTAGCAGCACGTTGTAGCCAGATTGCGAATCTCTCGAGTTACACGCCACGCGTTTCCCCTGGAAATCCGCCAGCGTCTTGTGTTTGTCCGTCGCGCGCGCCACTAAAAAACTGCGGTAATGAATCCCGTCGCAGCCGGGTGCGGTGTAATGAAAGCACCCTACTGTCTGCACGTCCGGTAGCTGCGTCATCAGTGGAAAACCGCAGGTCTGGCTGAGCAGCAGATCCGGATGACGCCAGTGCGACAGCAAATCGTCCCCCAGCCCGCTGGCGTTGAGATGACTTACGGGCACACCGTGCTCAGCGAGCAACGCCCGCACGGCAAACGTTAGCGCCTCGTTATCGGCGCGGTTCACGGCATACATTGGAAACGCGAGGAGATTAATCATGGGTATCGCTTGTCTTCCTCCCTGGATGGACCGTCACATCCACTGTTTTTGCCCAAAACTGACGTAACCATTCGCCATAACCGCCTACCACGAATGTGCGGTTACGCCGCTGATAGCCCGCTTTATCACGCAAATAAATGTCTCGCAGGGCATACCAGGGCACGCCCGGAAGATCGTGATGCACAGAATGATAGTTGAGATTCAAAAACAACACGCGCCAGAGGAGAGACGCCTCGTTGATCACCGACCGCGCCAGCGGATCGTCTGCGGCACGATGCTCATAAAAAGAGCGAACTTTGGTCAGCGCCAGCGCGGGATAGCTGACGACGAGCAGATAATACAGCGCAGAAAACCCGCGTCCTTCCATCCAGACAAACAGCCCCGCCAGCAGCGCGGCGTGCACCAGCCACATCACCATGGCTTTGTAGTGTAAATCCCGAAACGCCCGCCCGGCACTCGCCAGCGTCTGACCGATGTCCAGCAGCGGCGCTAACAGCAATCGTCCCGGGAAAGTATTGCGCAGATGGATGATTTTGCGATGCCAGGGTGAAAACTGCGCCCAGGTTGCGTCGGTGAAATAGTAAGACTCGGGATCGTCCGTCGGCATCGTCAGGTGATCGTGGCGATGATGTGCCAGATGCGAATCACGATACAGCCCGTACGGATACCAGACCGCCAGCGGCAGCGTGCCCAGCAGCTGATTAAACCACGCCACTCGAGTAGGATGACCATGGATCAGTTCATGCTGCAGCGACATATACCAGGCGGTGAACCCGATAAGCAACAGCGTGGAGGGAATGAGCCCGAGGGATTGCCAGAAAATCAGCGTCGAAAACCAACCGCCATAAATTCCCGCGATCAGCATCCACGTCGGGAATTCACTGCGCCACAGCCAGCCTTGCGAAAGACGCCGTATGGCCTCCCGCTGCTCTTCATGTAAATAGTAAGACGACCCTTTACCCATCTTTTCCAGCACCCTTTCCGCAGTCTGTGTTTATCCCACGACGATCTGAGAAATGGCCGGAAATAACAAAGAACTTAAATGGCTAACCTTTGCCAAATGTCGCGAGGAAAGCGGTGAGAGGGAGCGCTAGGATCGCCGTATTCCTGGGCGCTGATAATCGCCCTCCTTCTGAGGCAGAACCGGGTCACTCTCGAAATACAGCGCACCGTGTAACATGAACGCCCCTTTACGGGGCGTTTTCTTATTCCGCCGTCACCGGTTTGACCCGCACGCCTGCCAGCACAATCACCATGGCGGAGACCAGCAGCAGGCCGCTACCAGCAAATACGCCGCTGGCCCCGTTGAGATCAAATATCGCCCCACCGCCTGCCGCGCCAGCACCAATCGCGAATTGAATGGAGGCGACCAGCAAACCGCCCGCGCTTTCGGCCTCGTCCGGCACAGTCGTGGCAAGCCAGGTTGACCAGCCAACCGGCACCAGCCCAAATGCAAATCCCCACAGCGCCACCAGCAGACCGTCCAGCATCGCCAGATGACCAAACGCCACCATCACCAAGGCCAGAATGCCCATTACGAAAGGAACCAGCGCCAGCGTCAGGCGCAAATTACGCGCCAGCAACATCCCCGCAATCGAGGTGCCGACAAAATTCGCGATTCCGAAGCCGAGCAGGATCAGGGAAATGGTCTCTACGCTGGCCTGTCCAACGGTTTCGAGGAACGGACGCAAATAAGTGAAGAAGGCAAAATGTCCGCTGAAAATGAGTACCGTCGCCAGTAAACCGCCAATCATCCCCGGACGGCGCAGCACGCGCAGGAGCGTCGCCAGGCTGCCGCTGCTCTCCGGCTTCATCGACGGCAGTACCCAGAGCTGCCAGAGCAGCGCCACCATGCTCGGCACAATGCAGAGGATAAAGACGTTGCGCCAGCCAATCAGGCTGCCGAGATAGCTGCCAAGCGGCGCGGCAACCACGGTGGCGACCGACACGCTTGAGAAAATCACCGCCAGCGCTTTTGGCACTTTATCCGCGGGCACCAGCCGCATCGCGGTCGCCGTCGACATCGCCCAGAAACCGCCAATGGCAATCCCCAGCAGTAAACGGCCAAACAGCAACACGTTCAGCGTGGGCGCAAATGCCACCAGCAAACTGGAGATAATTTGCAGCACCGAGAAAAACATCAGCACCCAGCGGCGATCAATATTTTTCGTCGCGGGCGTGATCAGTAAACCGGTCACCAGCGCGACCAGCGCCGTGGCGGTGACCGCCTGCCCGGCCATGCCTTCCGTCACTCCCAGACTTGCCGCCATCGGTGTTAATAAACTGGCGGGTAAAAACTCGGCCGTAATCAAGCCAAACACTCCCAGTCCCAGTGAATAGACGGCTCGCCAGGCGGGTTTTGCGGGCACGATTGCCTCACTCGCCGCGATACATGAACTCATCTGTTGCTCTCCCGTTAGAATAATGTGACAACTGTCACGAATCATAGGGCGTTCCCCACGGACGATCTATGACATATAATCTCCACTTATTGATTATTCGTCCGGAGTTGTCTCCATGACCGTTCAGCCACCCGATATGATCAGCGAGCTTTTGCGCGGAATGCGGCTTTCTGGTGTGAAATACCGTCGCATCGAAACCACCGCGCCCTTTGGCGTGTCGTTTGCCTATGTCGCCGGCAAAGCACAGTTTCATTTCGTGAGTCAGGGGACTGCCCTGCTGCGCATGGAGAGCGGCGCGCGCTTTGCCCTCAACAGCGGCGACGCGCTGTTTATCCCCAATGGCAATTCGCACGCCCTGCTTTCTGAAGAAAACGCCACCGTGATCCCGGTTTCCGCCTATCCCAGCGAGTCGATTTGCAACTCTGTTTGCGCCATTACCTGCGAGCCGTGCCCTCAGAGCGACAAGACGGTGATATTCAGCGGATGTATGGACTTTGAGCTAGGCGGAATGCAGCCGCTGATCAAGGCGATGCCGGAAGTGATGATGGTGAGTCGTCTGATGTCGACGTGGCCCGAGATCCATCCGCTGCTGGCGGCGATGGAGCGCGAGTCCATGACGCGCCAGGTGGGGTTTGCCGGAATTCTGGCGCGTCTCGCGGATGTGGTCGCCGCCCTCATCGTGCGTGGCTGGGTGGAAGCGGGTTGCGGCAAGGGCACGGGCTGGGTACAGGTTTTGCGCGATCCGCGCCTCAGCCGCGCGATTTATGCCATGCACCAGCAGCCAGGCGTCAACTGGAGCGTGGCGGAGCTGGCAAAAGAGGCCGGGACATCGCGATCCGTTTTTGCCGAGCGCTTTTTATCGGCCACCGGGACGACACCGGCAAAATACTTAAGCGAGCTGCGGATGCGGCTGGCGATTCAGTACATACGTCATGAAAATCAGCCGATTGAAACAGTCGCACTGCGCCTGGGTTATGGCTCACTCGCGGCGTTCAGTCGCGCCTTTAAGCGCATTGTGGGCCAGGCACCTGGTGCCATACGCGAAACCACCGCGATAACAGAGGAGATCTAAACAGTAAATCGTCTGGTTCTGCCTAAAGTGGGATGTTCAACACGCGAAGCCTGCGATATTCGTCTAAGGTTTTCAGGTGATTGACGACAGCGTTCACGCTGCTCGCAAATAAAAAGGAGAAGAATCGATGACGATAATTGATCTGCGCCGTCCTGCGGCTTTACCGCTGGCGCTGCGCGTCGCATTGGGAGGCGCACTGCTGGGTGTGGCTGCGTTCAGCCATGCCGAAGAGGCGCAATCCACGCAAAAGCAGTCGCCGGATATTCTGCTCGGTCCCCTGTTCGTCGACGTGCAGAGCGCAAAATTATTCCCTGATCAAAAAACCTTTGCCGATGCGGTACCTAAAAGCGATCCCTTAATGATCCTGGCGGATTACCGGATGCAGCATAAACAGTCCGGCTTTGACCTGCGCCACTTTGTCGAGATGAACTTCACCCTGCCGGGCGAAGGGGAAAAATATGTTCCCCCCGCCGGACAGAATTTACGCGAACATATTGACGGTTTATGGCCGGTGCTGACGCGCACCACCGATAAAGCCAGCAAATGGGATTCCCTGCTTCCGTTGCCAAAGCCCTATGTCGTGCCCGGCGGGCGCTTCCGTGAGGTCTATTACTGGGACAGTTACTTCACCATGCTGGGCCTGGCCGAGAGTGGCCACTGGGACAAAATCAGCGATATGGTGGCGAACTTTGGCTACGAACTTGACTCCTGGGGCCATATCCCCAACGGGAACCGCAGCTATTATCTGAGCCGCTCCCAGCCGCCTTTCTTCTCCCTGATGGTTGAGCTGCTGGCGACGCATGATAAAGAGGCGCTGAAAACCTATCGCCCGCAGATGGAAAAAGAGTACGCCTACTGGATGGAAGGCGTGGAGACATTACAGCCGGGACAGGCGAACAAACGGGTGGTAAAACTGGATGATGGCTCGATTCTGAACCGTTACTGGGATGATCGCGATACTCCCCGCCCTGAGTCCTGGCTGGATGACGTAACCACCGCTAAAAATAACCCGAACCGTCCGGCGACGGAGATCTATCGCGATCTGCGATCTGCGGCGGCGTCCGGCTGGGACTTTAGCTCCCGCTGGATGGACGATCCGCAACAGCTCGGAACGATCCGCACCACCAGCATCGTGCCTGTCGACCTGAACGCCCTGATGTTCAAGATGGAAAAACTGCTGGCAAAAGCGAGCCAGGAATCGGGTGATGCTGCTGCGGCCAGCAAGTATGAAAACCTGGCGACGTCTCGCCAAAAAGCCATGGAGAGCCATCTGTGGAATGAAAAAGAAGGCTGGTACGCCGATTACGATCTGAAGAGCAAAAAGGTACGTAATCAGCTGACTGCCGCCGCGCTGTTCCCGCTGTATGTGAACGCCGCGTCAAACGACCGCGCCGCGAAAGTCGCCAGCGCGACGGCCTCGCGTCTGCTAAAACCGGGTGGGATCTCGACCACCACTATTAATAGCGGCCAGCAGTGGGACGCGCCAAACGGCTGGGCCCCTTTACAATGGGTTGCCGCTGAAGGATTGCAAAACTACGGTCATGAAAAAGTGGCGATGGATGTGACCTGGCGCTTCCTGACCAACGTTCAGCACACCTACGATCGCGAGCAAAAACTGGTCGAGAAATATGACGTTTCTACCACCGGGACGGGCGGCGGCGGAGGCGAGTATCCGTTGCAGGATGGATTCGGCTGGACCAACGGCGTGACCTTAAAAATGCTGGATCTTGTGTGCCCGAAAGAGAAGCCGTGCGACAGCGTACCGGCCTCGCAACCGGCGGCAAACGATGATGTCGCTCCTCAATCCTCAACACAGAAGAGTGCGGCGCAGTAGCCAGAACGTCATCTTGTTGTTCACACCCCAAAAGTGGAAAGCAAACAAAACGGCAACCTCAGTTGCCGTTTTCCTTTTATCACCGTGACGTATGCATCATCAGAAACTGTAGCTCGCCCCGACCTGATACGTACGGTCGCGCCCAATCCAGCAGTTTGTGGCGTCATAGCAGGTAAAGGTTTCTTTGTTGGTGATGTTCTGCGCGCTGGCCTTAATGGTCAGCCCTTCGAGAGAAGGCATAATTTCACCCATACGATACGACGCGGCCAGATCGTACTGAGTCGTTCCACCCAGCTTGCCCTGATCGTTAGTCGGTGCAATTTCCATCGGCCCGGTATAACGCGCGCCGCCCCCCAGATTCAAGCCTTTGAGTGCCGTGCTGTCGAAGGTGTAATCCCCCCACAGATTAAAGGCATTCTCCGGCACCTGCGTCGGTCGTTTGCCCTGGTACTTATCATCTTCGGTGTTGATCGCATGGGTGTACGCGTAGTTGCCGATCAGCGTTAGATTATCGGTCGGACGGCTCACGACGGACAGCTCCGCCCCTTTCGACTCCACTTCACCCGTTTGCCGATAGTTCAGGAAACCGGGATCGGTGGTCACGACATTTTTCTGGCGAATATTGAACACTGACGCGGTCAGGGTGGTGGCGTACTCTTCCAGCAGATATTTGACCCCGCCCTCCACCTGTTTGCTGGTGGTCGGTTTGACCTCTTTTGCCATTAACGTGCCCTGCGGAGAAACCGGGGCAAAACCTTCTGAATAACTGATGAACGGTGCAATTCCGTTTTCAAAGGCATACAGCGCGCCCAGTCGTTTGGTTACGCGATCCTGCGATACCCAGGCCTTATCGCCATTCTGCAGATAGTTGGTGGTGACCGAACGGTAATCATCGTAGCGCAAGCTGCCGAGGAGATTCAGGCCGCCAAACTCCACCTGATCCTGCAGGTAGTAACCGTTTTGCTGATAGCTCAGGCGGTTTTTCTGCGCGGTATACAGGCCCAACGCGCTTTCGCTGATTTGTGTGTAATCCGGATTTCGCATATCAATGCCCGGCGTTGCCGACGCGTAGCGATAGTGGAAATGGGAATTCAGTTTCTGATAATCAAAGCCCGCCAGCAGGTGATGTTTCCATTCACCCAGGGTCACGGTTTTGGTCACCTGGTTATCCATATTAAAACTGTGCAGATCTTCGTCCGTGGTGTAAGCAAAGCGATTAAGCTGGTAAACCTCGCTGCCCGCACCCGTTGAATAGACGCTGCGCTGATGGGTGTCGACGTCAAAATAGCGCGCTTTTTGGTTGAAACCCCAGCCGCTGTCAAATTCATGTTCAAAGCTGTAGCCCAGCATCCACTGGCGCTGCTTGAAGCCGCTCCACTCATCACCCGCGTAGTCGCGTCGGTCAGCATATTTCGACCTTAAATACGATAACGGCAACGGATTCGACGGCGAGAGGCTCGGGGTGTTTTGCGCCAGGGCGTCAAGGGTGAGGCGCGTTTTGCTGTCAGGCTGCCAGGTTACAGACGGGGCGACGAGATAGTTTTCGGTGCGCGTGGTATGAGGCTGATCGTCACCTTCGGTGGCTTTACCCAGCAGACGGTAATTCCAGTCGCTGTCGGCAATTTGCCCGGTGGAATCCAGATAACCCTCTTTCAGATTGCGCGTGCCGGTAGTAAAGCCCACTTCCGTATGCTGTTCTTTTTGCGGCTTTTTGCCCTGAATATTCACCAGCCCACCGGGCGAGCCGCCGCCGTACAGCACAGATGCGGGGCCTTTGAGAATATCCACACTCTCGATCAACAAGGGATCAATACGCGCTTTGGTATTCCCAGTCACGTTATAGGGTAGTTGCAAGCCGTTGTAATACTCTTGCTCAACGGTGAAGCCGCGAATTTTGTATTCGCTCATGTATGAGGTATTGCCTCGTACTTCGGTGGAAACGCCCGGCGCGTAGCGCAGGATTTCGTTGACCGAGTTCGCGTGGCGCTGCGCGATCTCCGTCGCCGAGATCGTGTTTATCACCTGCGGGGTTTTACTTTCAGCCACCGCCGATTTTGTGGCGCTGTTGGTCCAGCCGGGCAGCGCGCTATCTTGCTCCGCCCCGCTGACCACGATGGTGGATTCCTGAGCAAACGCAGGCGTATGTAGCGCCAGCGTGATTGCGCCTGCCAACGCACATATCGCAAAACGTGAGGTTTTCATATTGTCGTCTTATTATTAGAAATAGCTAGAAACGACAATTATTCTCATTTCGATTTACAAAGCAATATCAAGACCAAAAAAAACGGCCCTCAATCGAGAGCCGTTGATGTCTGCTTACGCACGCCTGAGTAACCGGAATACCGCCAGTACGACGATAGCACCCACGACAGCCACCAGGAAACTGTGCAAATTGAAACCACTCACGCTGCCGCCGACGCCAAACATTGTCGCCAGCCAGCCTCCCACAACTGCACCAATCACACCCAGTACACAGGTCAGGATAAAGCCGCCGCCATCACGCCCAGGCATGATGAATTTTGCGATAATACCGGCAATCAGACCAAATACAATCCACGCGATGATACCCATATGATGCCCTCTTGCAGATTAAACGCATGCGCTGAAATCTTCCGCGCAAGTGACTTAAGTATAGGACAGCACGCGAAAACCATTCTTTCTCACTGACTTAATTACGTCTCATTTTAAAAAAATATTCACCGGTTTGTATTAAGTTCTTTCGTTTGCTGCCGATACTTCATCGACAGTCTGTCAGACAACCGAGGAGCCATTCGGCGTGAGTAATTACAGTGAGCAGTTCCTGAAGCAAAATCCGCTGGCTGTCTTAGGGGTATTACGCGACCTGCATAAGGGCGAAGTTCCTTTGCGCATCAGTTGGGCTACAAATCAGTTTATCAGCAAGATTCTTGAAGCCACCCCTGAGCGTCTGGTCATCGATCTCGGTAGTCAGGAATATGAAAATCGGGCAGCTTTGCGCGCGCAAAATCTCGCTGTGATGGCGGAAACGAAAGGCGCGAAAGTCGAGTTTGTCCTGCCGCAGCTGATTCAGGGCGACTATCAGGGTCTGCCTGCCTTTTTTGCGCCATTACCCGATAGCGTGTGGTTTGTTCAGCGCCGCGAATATTTTCGTATCAACGCCCCGCTGCATCCGTCCTATTTTTGTAAAGCCAAAATGCCGGATAAAAAAGAGATCCGCTTCCGCCTGTTTGACCTTTCGTTAGGCGGCATGGGCGCATTAATGGATACGGCACGACCAGAAGGTTTGGTCGAAGGGATGCGGTTTTCCCAGATTGAGCTGGATATGGGCGGCTGGGGACGGTTTTACTTTGACGCGCAACTGATTGCCATTAGCGAACGCAAAGTCGTGGACAGCAAAAACGAAACTATTACCACGCCACGTCTGAGCTTCCGCTTTCTGAATGTCGGCCCCGGTGCCGAGCGTGAACTTCAGCGTATTATTTTCTCACTGGAGCGAGAAGCGCGGGAACGCGCGAATAAGGTGATTTGATAAGTGCCGGACAGCATTTCGCTGCCCGGCAACGGCATTACATGGCATCCATGGCTTTCTGAACTTTCCAGATATAGCGCGGAGCCTGTGGTGCCGGATGATTCTTCGCAACATGGTCAACAAATTCGTTTTTATCCATGCCGTTGATCTCTTCAATCGCTTCTTTACGATCCGATGAGAAAGTACGTAGCAGTGCGCCTGCGCCGTTGACGTAAGAAACCACCAGCGCGTACTGCATCACTTCCGGATCGTCGATACCTTTCAGAACCCCATGTTCCAGAATGCTCAAATACGCCGTGCCCATGGAGATATTGCGTTCCGGGTTTTTCAGCTCGCTGGTCGACGGCTGACCTTTCCAGCCCATGTAGCGGTACACTTCGCGTCCTGCCGTAGAGGCTTTAAGCTGCATTAAGCCGACCGCGTTCGATTTGCTCACAAGCTCAGGATTGCCCCCTGATTCCACCGCGATAATCGCCGTGATCAGCCGCGGGCTGACGCCCCAGGCCTTCCCGGCTTTTTCACTGATAGGCATCCACTGCATCGCACGTTTCACAGGCACTTCCGGATTCCATGGCGGATTTTGGTAATCCTTTTTGGAACTACAGCCCGCCAGCAATACCATCAAAAAAGCAAACCATCTCAATTTCACGTCATCTATCCTTATATCCGGTCATCGCGATTACGCTATCCCCTTGAAGCAGGCGGCCTATAGGCGGCATGATATAGATAATTACGTTCCCATTCAGCAAGGAATTGCCATGTCCCGATTTCATCTCATCGCCCCTTCCGGTTATTGCATTAACCAGGACGCCGCACAGCGCGGTATTCAGCGCTTACTGGAATCTGGCCATTCGGTAACAAATCAGACAATTATCCCCCGACGTCAGCAGCGTTTTGCCGGAACAGAGACGCAAAGGCTGGCGGATATCAACGACCTGGTAAAACTAGAAGGCGCGAACAACATCGTGCTGGCAGTGCGTGGCGGGTATGGTGCAAGCCGATTACTGGAAACCATCGACTGGGACGGACTGGCGACTCGCCAGCAGCGCGATCCCCTGCTGATTTGTGGCCACAGCGATTTCACCGTCATCCAGTTGGGCTTGCTGGCGCGGCATAACGTCATCACCTTTAGCGGCCCCATGCTAGCGGCGAATTTCGGCGCACCGGATCTGGACGCCTTCACGCAGGCGCATTTCTGGCGGGCGCTGCAAAATCCCGTGTTCACGATTGAATGGCAAGGCACTGGCCCACAGTGCGAGTGTGAGGGCCAACTGTGGGGCGGGAATCTGGCCATGCTGGTGTCGCTGATTGGCACACCCTGGCTGCCGAATATTGAAAACGGCATTCTGGTGCTGGAGGATATCAACGAACATCCGTTCCGCGTCGAGCGCATGCTGCTGCAGCTCATGCACGCGGGCATTCTCTCCCGTCAGCGCGCCATCGTGCTGGGTAGTTTTAGCGGTTCCACGCCGAATGATTACGATGCCGGGTATACGCTGGAAAGCATGGTGGATTACCTGCGCTCGAGAGTGAACATTCCGGTGATCGGCGGGCTGGATTTTGGTCACGAACAGCGAACGGTGACCTTGCCACTCGGCGCACAGGCCGTCCTCAAGCACGACGGGGCTGTCAGCGAATTAACAATCAGCGGTCATCCCGTTATAAAGGCATAAAAAAGCCTTTTTACCGGGGCAATAAAACACGGTTTCGGCCGTTATTATGTTAGGGTTTATGTAACAGTCACTACATTGAGGTGGGAGTAAGACAACATTGGATGCCGCAGCGATAATCAGTCTTTTCATTTTGGGTTCAGTCCTCGTAACCTGCAGTATTTTATTAAGTTCATTTTCGTCGCGTCTCGGCATACCTATACTTGTTATCTTCCTCGCCATCGGCATGCTTGCTGGTATCGATGGTGTTGGCGGTATTCCCTTCGATAATTATCCCTTCGCCTACATGGTGAGTAACCTCGCGCTGGCGGTAATATTGCTGGATGGCGGGATGCGCACGCAGGCCAGCTCCTTTCGCGTGGCTCTCGGTCCTGCGCTTTCACTGGCAACAGTGGGTGTCCTGATCACTTCCGGTCTGACCGGCATGATGGCCGCCTGGCTATTCCACCTGAATATCATGGAAGGGCTGCTGATTGGCGCGATCGTCGGGTCTACCGATGCGGCCGCGGTGTTTTCTCTGCTGGGCGGTAAAGGGCTGAACGAACGTGTTGGCTCAACGCTGGAGATTGAATCTGGCAGCAACGATCCGATGGCGGTGTTTCTCACCATCACGCTGATTGAGATGATTCAGCAGCATGAAACCGGCCTGAGCTGGATGTTCGCCTGGCATATTCTGCAGCAGTTTGGACTGGGGATTATCATCGGCTTAGCGGGTGGCTACCTGCTGCAACAGATGATCAACCGTATTTCCTTGCCTGCTGGGCTGTATCCTCTGCTCGCGCTGAGCGGCGGTATTCTGATTTTCGCCCTGACGACCGCAATGGACGGCAGCGGCATTCTGGCTGTGTATCTCTGCGGTTTTCTGCTGGGTAATCGCCCTATACGCAACCGCCACGCGATTTTGCAAAACTTTGACGGCCTGGCGTGGCTGGCGCAAATCGGCATGTTCCTGGTGCTCGGCCTGCTGGTGACGCCGTCCGATCTGCTGCCGATTGCCATTCCGGCGCTGCTGCTTTCGGCGTGGATGATTTTCTTCGCCCGTCCGCTGTCGGTCTTTGCCGGGCTGCTGCCGTTCCGCGGGTTTAATCTGCGCGAACGTATCTTCATTAGTTGGGTTGGTCTGCGCGGCGCGGTGCCGATCATCCTTGCCGTTTTCCCGATGATGGCCGGTCTGGATAACGCGCGGCTGTTCTTCAACGTGGCGTTCTTCGTGGTGCTGGTTTCGCTGCTGTTCCAGGGGACGTCTCTGGGATGGGCCGCCAAAAAAGCGAAAGTGGTGGTTCCGCCTGTCGGTTTACCGGTTTCACGCGTTGGCCTCGATATTCATCCGGAAAACCCGTGGGAGCAGTTTGTTTATCAGCTGAGTGCCGATAAATGGTGCGTTGGCGCGTCGCTTCGCGATCTGCATATGCCCACCGAAACGCGTATTGCCGCGCTGTTTCGTGATAACGCCCTGCTGCACCCGACCGGCAGTACCCGCCTACGCGAGGGCGATATTCTCTGCGTCATTGGCCGTGAAACGGACCTTCCGGCGCTCGGCAAGCTGTTCAGCCAGTCGCCACCGGTGGCGCTGGATCAGCGTTTCTTCGGCGATTTTATTCTGGAGGCCAGCGCGAAATTTGCCGATGTGGCGCTGATTTACGGGCTGGACGAGGGGCTTGAATATCGCGATAAACAGCAGACGCTGGGCGAGATCGTGCAGCAACTGCTGGGCGCTGCGCCCGTCGTCGGCGATCAGGTTGAGTTTGCCGGGATGATCTGGACCGTCGCGGAGAAAGAAGATAACGCAGTGCGCAAAGTCGGCGTACGTCCGATGGAGGACGAAGGCACGGAGTGAGGTTTGTGAGCGGTCTGATGCCCTCACCCCGGCCCTCTCCCACAGGGAGAGGGAGAAAACACTAAAAAGGCAACCTTGCGGTTGCCTTTTGCATTTATTCCGTTACACCGTCACAACAGGCACGCGAGGCGCCAGAGCCGTTAACAGTTCATATCCGACCGTTCCCGCTGCCGACGCAACATCATCGACTTTTACCTCGTTGCCCCACAGTTCGACCGGAGAACCGATGCCTGCCTGCGGACACGGCGTTAAGTCTACCGCCATCATATCCATCGAAATCGTCCCCACAGTCCCGGTACGCACGCCGTCAACCCACACGGGCGTGCCGGTTGGCGCAAGACGCGGATAGCCGTCTGCGTAGCCTCCTGCCACAATCCCAATCCGTTGTTCGCCTGTTGAGCGATAGCGACTGCCGTAGCCCACCGTATCCCCCGCTTTCAGCGTCTGGATGCCGATGATTTCGCTGCGCAAGCTCATGACGGGTTTGAGCCCGCTGTTGGCGATGTCCTGCCACTGACCGGACGGCGATGCGCCATACAGCACAATCCCTGGACGCACCCATTGATAATGCGCTTCCGGGTGCCAGAGCGTCGCGGCGGAGTTCGACAGCGAACGCGCGCAGTCTAGCCCTTCTGCCGCCTGTTCAATCCGCGCCATGGCATCCGTAATGCCGTCTGGCTTTTCCGCATCAGCGAAGTGCGCCATCAGCGTCATTTCACCGACGTTTTTGATCGCACGCAGCTGTTGCCAGACCGTATGAACGCGTTCGGGCTGAAAGCCGAGGCGATTCATGCCGCTGTTCATTTTGAGGTAGATATCGAGCGGCGAATGCAGTTTCGCATTTTGCAGCGCCTTGATTTGCCAGTTACTGTGCACGCTGGTGGTCAGCCGATACTTATCCAGCAGCGGCAGTTCGTCGGCGTGAAAGAAGCCTTCCAGCAGCAGAATCGGGCCTTTCCAGCCGCGCTCGCGCAGCAGGATCGCCTCTTCCAGATTCAGTAAGGCAAAACCATCGGTGGCACTCAGCGCGCTCCAGATGGATTCAATGCCGTGGCCGTAGCCGTTAGCTTTTACGACCGACCAAACACGAGAGCCTGGCGCAGCACGGCGGACAATTTGCAGGTTGTTTTTCAGGGCCTGCAAATCCAGCTGAGCCAGAATAGGACGGGACATGACAACTCCTTGTTAATTATGCGCGCCGTGCAAATGCTGTGGGCGAGATGGCGTAAAACCCGACTGATAGCGCGCAGCGCTTAAATCATCGAACGGAATCGCCGGCGTGCGGCCCGAAATCAAATCACTGAGCAACTGCCCCGAGCCGCAGGCCATCGTCCAGCCCAGCGTTCCGTGGCCCGTATTGGTCCATAAATTCTTAAACGGTGTGCGCCCGACAATAGGCGTGCCGTCCGGAGTCATCGGACGCAATCCGGTCCAGAACGTGGCTTGTTCGACAAATCCTCCCCGAGGGAAGAGATCGCGCACCACCATCTCCAGGGTTTCGCGGCGCGGTTGCAGCAATTCCGTATTAAAACCGACAATTTCAGCCATGCCGCCCACGCGAATGCGGTTATCAAAGCGGGTAATGGCGATTTTGTAAGTTTCATCAAGGATAGTTGAAACTGGCGCGCCGTTATCCTCTTTGACCGGGATTGTGAGGGAATACCCCTTAAGGGGGTAGACCGGAATATCCAGCAGCCCCTTCAGCATCGCAGTGGAGTACGAGCCAAACGCCATGACGTAACTGTCGGCTTTGATCACTTCATCACCACATTTTACGCCGTAGATTTTTCCGCCTTCGGACAGCAATTTATCGACGGGCGTGTTGTAGCGGAACGTGACGCCAGCCTGCTCGCACATCTTCGCCAGCCGCTGGGTGAAGAGCTGGCAGTCGCCGGTTTCGTCATTGGGCAGACGCAGCCCGCCAGTCAGTTTGTGCGCCACTTCGGCCAGCGCCGGTTCAACCTGGGCCAGCTGGCTCGCGTCGAGGAGTTGATAAGGCACTCCGGCATCTTCCAGCACCGCGATATCGCGGGTGGCGTTTTCATACTGCTGTGCGGTGCGGAACAGCTGCAGCGTGCCGCCCTGACGCCCTTCGTACTCAATACCCGTTGACGCACGCAGGGTTTTCAGACAGTCGCGGCTGTACTCCGCCAGACGCACCATACGGCCTTTATTTTCCATGTAATGGCGAGTGTCGCAGTTGCGCAGCATCTGCCACATCCACTTGAGCTGAGACGGCGTGCCATCCAGGCTGATTGCCAGCGGGGCATGGCGCTGGAACATCCATTTAATGGCTTTTAATGGAACGCCAGGTGCTGCCCATGGCGCAGCGTAGCCGGGGGAAATCTGCCCGGCATTCGCTGCACTGGTCTCAAGCGCTGATCCCGGCTCACGATCAATGACGGTCACCTCATGTCCAGCCTGACTTAAATACCAGGCGCTGGTCACGCCAACGACTCCACTTCCGAGGACGACAACACGCATAGCGGCTCCATTATGTGCAAAAGAATAATCATCTAATTACAGATTGATAACCTAGTTGAAAATATTATTCAACATACGACTTTTTTATGGTGACTTACCTCACACCTTCCCTGACAGACTGGGAGAGGGGTAATCTGGGATCTCGTGCTACGCTTCATCGTTAACCAGCAGATTGCTCTGTCGATGTGCCGTTTTCTACCAGATCAGAAACGCGAAATCGTAAAGAAAAAATTTCTGCGCCAGCACGTTTTTGAAAGCGTTGTTCTATGCTTGAAAGGAGGCTCTCCAGACAGAGAGAGCACCGACAACGAGGGCGCGCTAATGGCTACCATTGATTCGATGAACAAGGACAGCACACGTCTCAGCGATGGACCCGACTGGACTTTTGAATTACTCGATGTTTACCTGGCCGAGATTGACCGGGTGGCCAAACTCTATCGGCTGGATACCTATCCCCATCAGATTGAAGTGATTACCTCCGAACAGATGATGGACGCCTATTCCAGCGTCGGGATGCCTATCAACTATCCTCACTGGTCATTCGGCAAAAAATTCATTGAAACAGAGCGGCTCTACAAACATGGTCAGCAAGGGCTGGCGTATGAAATCGTTATCAACTCAAACCCCTGTATTGCCTATCTGATGGAAGAAAATACCATCACCATGCAGGCGCTGGTGATGGCGCATGCCTGTTACGGGCATAACTCTTTCTTCAAAAATAACTATCTGTTCCGCAGCTGGACTGATGCCAGCTCGATTGTCGATTATCTGATTTTCGCGCGGAAATACATCACCGAATGCGAAGAGCGCTACGGCGTGGATGAGGTGGAAAAACTGCTCGACTCCTGTCATGCGCTGATGAATTACGGCGTTGATCGCTATAAACGCCCGCAAAAAATCTCTCTGCAGGAAGAAAAAGCGCGGCAAAAAAGTCGTGAAGAGTATCTGCAAAGCCAGGTGAATATGCTGTGGCGCACCCTGCCGAAACGTGAAGAAGGAAAAACCGTTGCCGAAGCGCGACGCTATCCTTCCGAGCCGCAGGAGAACATTCTCTACTTTATGGAAAAAAACGCACCGTTGCTGGAACCCTGGCAGCGTGAAATCCTGCGCATCGTGCGTAAGGTGAGCCAGTATTTCTATCCGCAGAAACAAACACAGGTAATGAATGAGGGGTGGGCGACATTCTGGCACTACACCATCCTCAATCATCTGTACGACGAAGGGAAAGTGACCGAGCGCTTTATGCTGGAGTTCCTGCATAGCCACACTAACGTGGTATTCCAGCCGCCTTACAACAGCCCGTGGTACAGCGGGATTAACCCATATGCGCTCGGGTTTGCGATGTTCCAGGACATCAAACGCATTTGTCAGTCGCCGACGGAAGAGGATAAATACTGGTTCCCGGATATTGCTGGGTCAGACTGGCTGGAAACGCTGCATTTTGCGATGCGCGACTTCAAAGACGAGAGCTTTATCAGCCAGTTTATGTCGCCAAAAATCATGCGCGATTTCCGCTTCTTTACCGTACTGGATGACGATCACAACAATTATCTCGAAATCTCAGCGATTCACAACGAAGAGGGTTACCGTGAGATCCGCTCGCGCCTGTCCTCACAGTATAACTTGAGCAATCTGGAGCCGAATATTCAGGTCTGGAATGTGGATCTCCGTGGCGATCGTTCATTGACGCTGCGTTACATTCCGCATAACCGTGCGCCGCTGGATAAAGGGCGCAAAGAGGTGCTCAAGCATGTTCATCGCCTGTGGGGTTTTGACGTGATGATGGAGCAACAAAACGAAGATGGTAGCGTGGAGTTACTGGAACGTTGCCCGGCGCGTACTAACTCGCTCTAAAAACCGCTAAAAAAAAGCCTCTCATATGAGAGGCTTTTTTACGGTTAATGTCCGTGAATCGCTAAATCGCCGGGCAGATTCTTCTGCATACGGTGCCAGATCTCGCCGCTATCGCGACCGTAACGACGTACCGTTTCGTACACCTGATCGTGCAGCCCCTCGGAACAGAGTTCGCTGAGCTTATGATAGAAGCCGAGCGCCAGGCTGCGGGCTTCTGGATTGGCGAAGTAGTGACGCCCAATGCGGGTATACAGCCCTTTCATGCCGTTGATGATCAGCCCGTAAATCGGGTTACCCGAGGCAAACGCCAGACCACGGAAAATGTTGTAGTCCAGCGTCGCAAAGGCATCGGCATGATCTTCAATGGCATTCGCCGTTGCCAATACTTCCAGCGCCTTATCAGGATGCTGGCGGAAGGCGGTGCGGATAAAAATGGTCGAGATATTGGTGCGCACTGATAGCAGATTATCAATCAGCTGAGGAACACTTTCATGATCGAGGCGTGCAAGCGTTTCAAGAATATTCAGACCCGACGTTTCCCAGAAGTTGTTCACTTTGGTGGGTTTGCCGTGCTGAATGGTCAACCAGCCATCACGCGCCAGACGCTGTAACACTTCGCGTAAGGTGGTTCGTGTGACGCCGATAAGTTCAGAGAGTTCGCGTTCAGCGGGAAGAATCGTTCCAGGCGCAAAACGGTTATTCCAGATGCTTTCAATGATGTACTCTTCAGCGAAACCCGCCGGGCTTTGCGCCTTTATGACCATAGTGAGATTTCCATTACACAGCTTTAGCTAATGGACTCATCATACCAGAGGCTTGCTAAGGCAGGTAGCGCAGCGAAGACGGAAAAAAGGGATCGCTGTTTCATTTTTATCAAATACCCGTCCCTACCCGCGTGGGGTATTCACGCCGATTATGCGTATAATAATGTTTTGCTTAACTTTGGCGGGGAAGGAAGTCTGTCGTGGAAATTTCTTATGGGCGCGCCCTGTGGCGCAATTTTTTAGGCCAGTCTCCTGACTGGTACAAGCTGACGCTGCTTGCTTTTCTGATTTTTAACCCGCTGGTGTTCATCTTTCAGCCGTTTATGGCCGGATGGCTGCTGGTCGCCGAGTTTATCTTTACGCTGGCGATGGCTCTGAAATGTTATCCGCTGCTGCCTGGCGGTCTGCTGGCACTTGAAGCCGTTGTCATCGGCATGACCAGCGCCGAACGGGTAAAGGACGAACTGGCGACCAACCTTGAAGTGCTCTTGCTATTGATGTTTATGGTGGCAGGGATTTACTTCATGAAGCAGTTATTGCTCTTCATTTTTACCCGCCTGCTGCTGAGTATTCGCTCCAAAACGGTGCTCTCTCTCTCGTTCTGCCTGGCTGCTGCGTTTCTCTCCGCGTTCCTTGATGCCCTGACCGTAGTGGCTGTGGTGATTAGCGTCGCGATCGGGTTTTACGGCATTTACCACCGCGTTGCGTCGTCCAGCAGCGATAACGATCTTCAGGATGACAGCCAGCTCGATGTCAGCAAGCGTGACGTTCTGGAACAATTCCGCGCATTCTTGCGCAGCCTGATGATGCATGCAGGTGTGGGGACTGCGCTGGGCGGTGTGATGACGATGGTCGGGGAGCCACAAAACCTGATTATTGCGAAAGCGGCTGGCTGGAATTTCACTGAGTTCTTTTTGCGCGTCGCGCCCGTCAGCGTGCCTGTTTTTATCTGCGGCATGCTGACCTGTTTCCTGCTTGAAAGAACAAAAACCTTCGGCTATGGCGTGCAGCTTCCTGGAGCGGTACGCGATGTGCTGCATGAGTTCGATCTTAAAAGCCGCAGCCAGCGTACTCGTCAGGAAAAGCTGGCGTTAATCGCACAAGGGATTATCGGGGCCTGGCTGATCTTCGCTCTGGCGTTTCATCTGGCGGAAGTGGGCTTAATCGGCCTGTCGGTCATTATTCTGGCGACGTCATTTACTGGCGTAACTGATGAGCACGCGATCGGCAAGGCTTTTACCGAAGCGCTGCCCTTCACCGCCCTGCTGGCCGTCTTCTTTGCCATTGTGGCGGTGATTATCGACCAGCAGTTGTTCACGCCCATCATTCACTTCGTGTTGCAGGCCTCGCCAGATTCTCAGCTGTCGCTGTTTTATCTGTTTAATGGTCTGCTGTCGTCGATCTCGGATAACGTGTTTGTCGGTTCTGTATATATCAATGAAGCGAAGACGGCACTGGAGAGCGGTGCGATTGGCATCAATCAGTTTGAACTGCTGGCGGTGGCAATTAATACCGGGACTAACCTGCCTTCTGTCGCGACACCGAATGGTCAGGCGGCCTTTTTGTTCCTGTTGACGTCCGCCCTCGCCCCACTTATTCGACTTTCCTATGGAAGGATGGTGTGGATGGCGCTGCCTTATACGGTCGTATTAACGCTGGTAGGTTTGCTGTGCGTCAAATTTAGCCTCATTCCTTATACGCAATGGCTCATGCAAATAGGTATACTGGCCGCGCATTAAGTCCCTGATATCGGGCAGTTCGCTGCCCGGTTTGGCTTTCTGCATTATAAATATCCAATTACGCTTTATTTTGCCAGGAGCAGGTGGCGCATAAAACGTTTTGGTTTACACTGCGCTTTCTAAGCAAGTTCCAGGGAAATAATTATGTTGCGATATTTGAACCAGTGCTCTCGCGGTCGCGGGGCGTGGTTGTTGATGGCCCTGACCGCCTTTGCGCTGGAAATGGTAGCGCTTTGGTTCCAGCATGTGATGTTGCTGAAACCTTGTGTGTTATGCATTTACGAACGTTGTGCGCTTTTCGGCATTATGGGTGCAGGCCTTGTCGGAGCAATTGCCCCGAAATCACCGCTGCGCTACGCCGGGATCGCTATCTGGTTATACAGTGCCTGGAAAGGCATTGAGCTTGCGTGGCAGCATACTGCAATGCAGCTGCATCCTTCGCCGTTTTTGACCTGTGATTTTGCCGCTCGCTTCCCAGGCTGGCTGCCACTGGACAAATGGCTGCCGCAGGTATTTGTTGCTTCAGGTGATTGCTCCGTACGTCAGTGGGAATTCCTGACGCTGGAGATGCCGCAGTGGCTGGTGGGTATTTTTGTTGCCTACTTCGTTATTGCGCTGCTGGTGCTGATTGCCCAGCCGTTCAAGCCGAAACAACGAGACTTGTTTGGTCGTTTGAAATAACCCGCCTCGGCGGGTTTTTTTATGCCCGCTTGGGATGATTCAGAATATGGTCTTCCCAGTCCTGGACTTCAGATTCTTTCACCGCAATATGTCGAACAGAAATACGCTCGCCATGCATCGCCACTTTTGAACCGGTGAGCAGCGGATGCCAGGTCGGTAATCCTTTCCCCTCGGCCAGCAGACGATATGCGCAGGTATGCGGTAACCATTCAAAGGTCGGGAGATTATCGCGGGTCAGTTTGATGCAATCAGGCTCGTACTCAAAACGACGCTCATAGTTACGGCACTGGCAGGTTTTGATATTCAACTGCTTACACGCGACGTTGGTAAAATAGATTTCGTCGGAGTCTTCATCCATCAACTTATGCAGGCAGCATTGTCCGCAGCCATCACACAGCGATTCCCACTCCACATCGGTCATTTCGTCGAGAGTTTTGCTTTGCCAGAAAGGGATTTCGCTCATAAGGATGATGTCCACACGTCAACAGAAAGCGCACCTTATAACGAGTCTGGCACGTGGATGCAAGTTTTGCCGCCGATTAAAGGCGGCAAAAGGATTTTACAGCACGCGGGTTTTAACAGACTGGCCGTTAAATTCGATGTCGAGTTCATCGCCGCTGCTCAGCGGACCAACCCCTTCCGGGGTGCCGGTGAGAATGACATCGCCCGGTTTAAGGGTGAAATAGCGGCTCATGTAGGCGATGAGCGGCAGGATTTTATGGATCATATCGGCCGTGTTGCCCTGCTGGCGGACATCGCCGTTCACTTTCAAGCTGAGCGACGTATTTTGCGGATCGGCTTTAAAGTCAGCCGTCGGGATAAAACCGGAAATCGGACAAGAATTATCAAATCCTTTGGCCTTTTCCCACGGCTGTCCGGCTTTCTTCATTTTGCTCTGCACATCGCGAAGCGTCAGATCCAAGGCAATGCCGTATCCCGCAATCGCTTTCTGCACATGCTCAACGGATGCCTGACGCAGCGTCCCACCAATCAGCACAGCCAGTTCGACTTCATGATGAACCGACCCCAGCCCCTGCGGTAACGCCAGCGGCTGGCGAATATCACACAGCGCGGTTTCGGGTTTGATAAACAAAACCGGTTCGTCTGGCACGGCACTGCCCATTTCCTGAATGTGCTTCGCATAATTACTGCCAACACATACGACTTTGCTCACAGGATAATCCAGTAATGCGCCTTGCCAGTTATGATGCTGATACATGCTCATCCCCTAAACGGTTGATATATCGTCCTCGGATTTCTCCGGCGTTATTTTTTCCCTTCGCCTTCGAGATGCTGTTTTAATAAATTCTCAGGCGGTGGCGGAAGCTGTAAATAATAGCCCTGATCTTTCAATGCGGTTTTGACTTTTTCCAGATCGGCATTCACCAACTGCTTGCGCCCGTCCAACGGCAACAGCATCGCCAGCTGCGGCGTACCGAAGCCTTTCATTAATTCTTCAGGCACACGGGAAAAATCGTCTCTCTTTTCGACATAAAGATAGGTCTGGTCGCGTTTAGCACTTCGATAGATCACACAAAACATGTTTTTACTCTGAATTAACGGGTGGTTGCTTGCCTCAATATACCAGTGACTATAACATGCCTGATACTCTTCGGAATATCGCGGCGAATGTGCGGCGATTAATAGCAAATTGAGTAAGGCCAGGATGTCAAACACGCCCATCGAGCTTAAAGGCAGTAGCTTCACCTTATCAGTGGTTCATTTGCATGATGCAAAACCCGAGGTTATTCGTCAGGCGTTAGAAGACAAAATCGCAGAGGCCCCTGCTTTTCTGAAACACGCCCCCGTGGTGGTGAACGTCAGTGGCCTGGATGCGCCGGTGAACTGGCAGCATCTTCAGCAGGCAGTTTCATCCACCGGTCTGCGGATTGTGGGCATCAGTGGCTGTAAAGATGCCCGATTAAAAAATGAAATCGAGCGTGCGGGCCTTCCCCTTCTGAATGAAGGGAAAGAAAAAACGGCGCGTTCTGCGCAAAAAGAAGCCCCAACGCCCCCGCCGCAAACGCAAACTGTAACGTCAGTCACAAAAACGCGAATGATTGATGTGCCGGTTCGTTCCGGTCAGCGCATTTATGCACCAAACTGTGATCTGATTGTGACAAGCCACGTTAGCGCTGGTGCTGAGCTTATCGCCGATGGCAATATCCATGTCTACGGCATGATGCGAGGACGCGCGCTGGCAGGTGCCAGTGGCGATCGGGATGCGCAAATTTTTTGTACCCATCTGACGGCGGAACTGGTTTCCATCGCAGGTGAATATTGGCTGAGCGATAAAATCCCAGCTGAATTTTATGGCAAAGCGGCCCGTCTGTTACTGGCAGAGAACGCTTTGACTGTTCAACCGTTGAATTGATCCCTTTTAACAAGGAATTTCTATGGCACGCATTATTGTTGTGACTTCGGGTAAAGGAGGCGTTGGCAAGACCACCTCCAGCGCGGCCATCGCTACTGGTTTGGCCCAGAAGGGAAAGAAAACCGTTGTTATCGATTTCGATATCGGCCTGCGTAATCTGGATTTGATTATGGGCTGCGAGCGTCGCGTAGTGTATGACTTCGTCAACGTCATTCAAGGCGATGCGACGTTAAACCAGGCGATGATAAAAGATAAGCGCACCGAGAACCTCTTTATCCTGCCTGCTTCTCAGACGCGTGACAAAGACGCCCTGACTCGCGAAGGCGTTGAAAAAGTCCTCGAAGAACTGAAGAAAATGGAATTCGATTTCGTAGTCTGCGACTCCCCTGCAGGTATCGAAACCGGTGCGTTGATGGCGCTCTATTTCGCTGATGAAGCGATCATCACCACTAACCCTGAAGTATCGTCCGTGCGTGACTCTGACCGTATCCTAGGGATCCTGGCGTCCAAATCCCGCCGTGCGGAAAATGGTCAGGAACCCATCAAAGAACACCTGCTGCTGACCCGTTATAATCCGGGTCGTGTCAACAAAGGTGACATGCTTAGCATGGAAGACGTACTCGAGATCCTGCGTATCAAACTGCTGGGCGTGATTCCGGAAGATCAGTCGGTATTGCGCGCCTCTAACCAGGGTGAGCCAGTGATCCTCGACATCATGGCAGACGCGGGTAAAGCCTACGCTGATACCGTTGACCGTCTGTTGGGAGAAGAACGTCCTTTCCGCTTCATTGAAGAAGAGAAGAAAGGTTTCCTCAAACGCCTGTTCGGAGGATAAGTTATGGCATTACTGGACTTTTTTCTCTCGCGGAAAAAAAGCACCGCTAACATCGCAAAAGAGCGACTGCAAATTATTGTCGCGGAGCGTCGCCGCAGCGATGCAGAACCGCACTATTTGCCGCAGCTGCGCAAAGACATTCTGGAAGTGATTTGTAAGTACGTGCAGATCGACCCGGAAATGGTCACCGTGCAGCTTGAGCAAAAGGACGGGGATATTTCGATTCTGGAGCTGAACGTCACGCTGCCAGAAGCAGAAGAGTCGCGTCCCTAGACGTGTGACGGATAATTAACCCCGGCGTCGTTTTGCGAGCCGGGGTTATCATTTCTTAACGCGAATAGCCTTCCAGCAGCGCTTTCAGTCGATCGGCCATCAAATCACCGCGCCAGCCCGCCATCATCTCCGGCAGGCCATTTTGCGTTTTCAGCTTCCAGTGCCAGTTCAGCAGTTGGTTAATCTGACGACGTGACGCCAGCAGTTCAGGACTCACTTTGTTTTCCGTCCCCACTTCCAGCACCAGCGCTTTGATATCTTTGAACGCCTTGCGATAGCCAGGCATATCCATAAGATTTAACAGCGGCTCAGGCAGTTGGTCTTCTGGCAGCTGCTGTGCCTGTGCGACCAGCGCCAGCAAGGTTTTCCCGTGATAACGGATCTCGCTTCCGGACAAGCCAATGCTGTCCAGCTCCCCCATACTGCCCGGCATATAGCGCGCCACGGCCCAGAGGTGCTCTTCGCGAACCACAAAGTTCACGGCCAAATCACGCTCACGCGCCTTACGCAGACGCCAGTCGGCCAGCAGTTGCAGGCAGGCAAGCTGACGGGTGCGCAGCTGCCAGGCGTTGGTAATATCGCGCCAGGCATCTTTCGGATCAACCGTTTCCTGACGGCGTTGCTGAGTCATGCGGCACTCATTCAGCGCCGCATCAAGCCAACCGGCGGCCTCGGCCTCTTTCATCAATTGACCGGCGATAGGCAACAGATAGAAAACATCTGCGGCAGCATAATCAAGCTGACGTTCAGTCAGGGGGCGCGCCAGCCAGTCGGTACGCGACTCGCTCTTGTCGAGCGCAATGCCGGTGTATTCTTCAACCATCGCGGCAAAGCCCCAGGAGAGCGGACGGCCTGAGAATGCAGCCAGAATTTGCGTATCGATTAAAGGTTCCGGCATGATGCCAAAGGTGTTGAGAAACACTTCCAGATCTTCACTGCCCGCATGCAGATATTTGGTGATGGCTGTATTGAGCAGCAGTTCACGCATCGGCGACCAGTCGGTGATGCCGAGAGGGTCGATGAGAGACACATTCTTGCCATCATACATCTGGATCAAACCTAACTGCGGATAGTAGGTCCGCGTGCGGACAAACTCGGTATCCAGAGCGATGGCAGGAAAGTCGCGGGTGACATCGCACAGCGTTGCCAGTTCGTCGTTGGTTGTGATCATCTGGTAATTCAAAACGGTTTCTCTTAGGTTTGCGCCCATAAAAAACGCCGGCTAAACCGGCGTCTCATGGCGACTTACTCGAAGCTTAGGCTTTATTGTCCACTTTGGCGCGCGCTTCGTCACGTAATTCTCGTCGTAATATCTTCCCGACGTTCGATTTTGGCAGTTCATCGCGGAACTCGACCAGCTTCGGCACTTTATATCCCGTGAGCTGACGGCGGCAGAAGGTAATGAGTTCATCTTCGGTCAGAGAGGATTCTTTCTTAACCACAAAAATCTTCACCGTCTCACCGCTGCTTCCCGCGGGAACGCCAACGGCAGCCACTTCCAGCACTCCGGTGTGCTGCATGACGACATCTTCAATTTCGTTGGGATAGACGTTGAAGCCGGAGACGAGAATCATGTCTTTCTTACGATCGACGATACGTAAGAATCCATCGTCATCCATCACCGCGATATCACCCGTGTGCAGCCAGCCGTCTTTCATGATTTCATCGGTGGCGTCAGGTCGCTGCCAGTAGCCCAACATCACCTGAGGGCCTTTGACGCACAGTTCACCCGGTTCCCCATGCGCGACTTCGTTATCTTCGTCATCGACCAGCTTTGCTTCTGTCGAGGGTACCGGCAGGCCGATGCTTCCGCTGTGGTAATCAATATCATGCGGATTCACGCTGACTAATGGCGCGCATTCCGTCAGGCCATAACCTTCAAGCAAGTATTGGCCCGTGAGTTTAACCCAGCGTTCGGCCACGGCTTGCTGGACTGGCATCCCGCCGCCCGCCGAAAGATGAAGAGTAGAAAAATCGAGCTGCTGGAACTCTTTGTTATTTAATAATGCGTTAAAGAGCGTATTCACGCCCGTCATCGCGGTAAACGGATATTTCGCCAGCTCTTTAACCAGGCCTGGAATATCACGCGGATTGGTGATTAACAGGTTTTGCCCGCCCAGTTCGATAAACAGCAGGCAGTTCATGGTCAGCGCAAAAATGTGATACAGCGGCAATGCCGTGACCACCAGCTCTTTGCCACGGTGCAGCAGCGGGCCGTAGGTCGCATTCACCTGCTCAAGATTGGCCAGCATATTGCGGTGCGTCAGCATGGCGCCTTTCGCCACGCCGGTCGTCCCGCCGGTATATTGCAGGAACGCCAGATCGTCTGGCACCACGTCTGGCTTCACGTACTGCATACGGTAGCCGTTGTGCAGCGCGCGGCGGAAAGAGATCGCGTCCGGAAGATGGTATTTCGGGACCAGACGCTTAACGTATTTGACGACGAAGTTAACCAGCGTCCCTTTGGCCGTCGAAAGCTGATCGCCCATGCGCGTCAGGATAACGTGGCGGATCTGCGTTTTATCGACCACTTTTTCCAGGGTGTGGGCAAAGTTGGAGACAATGACAATCGCCGCCGCACCGCTGTCGTTCAACTGGTGTTCCAGCTCGCGTGGCGTGTAGAGCGGGTTGACGTTGACCACGATCATGCCCGCACGCAGGATCCCAAAAAGTGCCACCGGATACTGAAGCAGGTTTGGCATCATCAGCGCGACGCGGTCCCCTTTCTTCAACCCTAAGCCTTCCTGCAGGTAAGCCGCAAACGCCCGGCTACGCTCTTCCAGTTTGCGGAAGGTCATCACTTCGCCCATGTTCACAAACGCAGGCTGATCGGCGTAGCGCGTGACGGAATTTTCAAATAATTCAACCAGGGATTGATAACGGTCAGGATTGATCTCCGCAGGAACATCTGCGGGATAACGGTTTAGCCAAACCTTCTTCAATGCATCACCTCTGAAATGAGCGTTCGTCGTCATCACAACCCCGATAATAAACAGTTCGTTAACATTATATTAACTCAGCGTACCAGTTTATTAATTGTTCAGATTTAAGGTTGCGAAGCGCGTCACTCTTTTTTTTGTGTTATCGCCGTAAAAAACAGAGACAGCGGCTGAGCCGCTGTCCCTTATCTAATAATAACAATGAGTTACTCTGTAACGATGGTCTGTACTTGCGCCGGGCCTGGGTTATACCAGCCCCATCCACCGTAGCCGTAACGGTAGGGATGCGGACCCCAGAACCAGGGATCGATCGGCTGCGGCGGCAGCATAACCTGCTGCGTGACGCGCCAGCGTTTATAGCCGTTCGCCTGCATCGTCATAAATTTGTACGGTGTGCTGCCGATTTTGCCTTGCACCGCGCCAGTGATTGGCCCGACAACCGTGACCAGCTGTCCACGGAAATCAACCGGATCGAGGAAACCATTCACATCAGCGTAAATACGCCCACGGGAGGCTTCTCCCAGCACGGGCCGCGCGCCGCTATCCAGCGGAACGGTCGCAATCTCGAGCCGGGTTTTGCCCTGCTGATTGATAACCTCAACCACTTTCCCGCCAAAACGCGCTTCCTGCCCGACATACAGTTCAGGGGCGTTCATCACCCGCACCAGATCTTGCTGCGGCGTTGGGCTGGTTCCTTTGATCGCGTCAGGGACGGTCACACAACCACTCAACGCGACGGCAATCGCACTCGCCATAATCAGACGTACAACTTTCTTTTGAACCGCCATGATGCGACTCCCTTTTCTCAGCTCTTATTACTGAGATTCACGCTCTGCCCGGAAGTTTCTTCCAGGCGACTTCATTTCGTAAATAAACTGGCTCAGCCTGTTCAACTGCAACGGTTTTTCCCGCAGCAAAGTGCTGACACGCGATCGGCAGCATATCTTCTGCCGAAGGCAGCAACATATTGCCATCGACCAGCGTCAGGCCACTTTCGTTGGCCATGTCCGGCCAGGCTGGCCATCCGGTTCCCACAGTAGCCCAATCGCCAGAAAGAAGTTTCAACCGCTCGCTAACGGCTTCCGGTTTGAGCACGCATTCGGTCTCTTCACCGTGCCAGACACCCCGCTCATCGCGGGTGTATTCCGCCCAGTAGACTTCACCCATGCGCGCGTCAATAGCCGCCAGCACACGCGTTGCGCCAGTTTTTCGGAAAGCGCCTTGCGCCATGGTGGCGAGCGTTGATACGCCGATCATGGGAAGATTCGCGCCCAGCGCCAGGCCCTGCGCGATACCGATGCCGATACGGACGCCAGTGAAGCTGCCTGGCCCACGGCCAAACGCCAGCGCGTCAAGTTCAGTTAAGGAGGTGTTGCCCTGGTTCAGAATGTCTTTTACCAGCGGCAGAATACGTTGGGTATGTTCCCGGGGGCACTCTTCAAAATGGGCAAAGAGGTTACCGTTATCCCACAGGGCGGCAGAACACGCCTCTGTTGCGGTATCAATAGCCAGAATTCGCATGGGTCTCGCGCTCTCGCAGTGGTCAGTCAGAAAATGGCGCGCATCTTAGCACACTCCGCGGCGAATTACTCCGCCGTTGGGTTCGCCAGGAAACGCACGGCACGATTGATGTCGCGGGTGCGCGGCGCGGGCGGCAAACTCGCCAGAAACGTGGCGCCATAAGGACGCATCACCAGACGGTTGTCGCAGATAACCAGCACGCCGCGGTCGTCGATATCACGAATAAGACGCCCAACGCCCTGTTTCAGGGTGATCACCGCATCCGGCAACTGCACGTCATCAAAAGGGTCACCACCGCGCAGACGGCAATCTTCCATGCGCGCTTTAAGCAGCGGATCGTCAGGAGAGGTGAACGGTAACTTGTCGATAATAACCAGCGACAGCGCATCGCCACGCACGTCCACCCCTTCCCAGAAGCTGCTGGTCGCCACCAGCAATGCGTTACCGGCAGTGACAAACTGCTGCAAAAGTTGCCCTTTGCTGGTTTCACCCTGTAACAGGACGGGCAGCGTCATCGTGGCGCGAAATTGTTCCGCCAGGTCGCGCATCATCGCGTGTGAGGTACACAACATAAAGCAGCGGCCGTTGTTGGCTTCGATCATCGGCTTAAGCATCGCCGCCAGATGTCGCGCTGCGCCCGGTTGATTGGGCAGCGGTAAATTACGTGGGACGCACAGTAACGCCTGCGTTTCGTAATCAAACGGGCTGGGCAGCAACAGTGATTCTGTGTTTTCAATGCCCAGACGTTCGGTGAAGTGATGGAGATCGTCATTCACCGACAGCGTGGCAGAGGTGAAAATCCAGCTGCCCGGTTTCTGGGCCATCACTTCTTTGAATTTATCCGCCACGGTCAGCGGCGTCAGGGCGAGCGTGAACTGGCGAGCGGTACATTCGTACCAGTAGCTAAACCCGGGCTGGTTGGTCTCTTTCAGGCGTTTCAGACGTGTGCGATAGAGCGTGGCGCGTTCAAATGCTGCATCCAGCAAGGCACTGCGGCCAAGCGACAGTTTCGCCACGTCATAGCACAACTCCAGCGCGTCATCGAGAAGCAACAGCGCGCGTTGAATATTGCTGTCCGCCAGCAGTTCCCGCAGGTTACCGCGAAAACCCGGCTCACCAAGTTGCAGGCGGAAATCCTGCGCGCTTTGTGCGAGACGATCGGCGCATTTCTGTAGCTGCTGGGTGTCTCGTAATTCGGTGCGGTAAGCAATAGTGAAATCTTTAGCCAGATCCTGCAGCTGACGGCTGGAGAGCGACTGACCAAAATACTGGCTGGCGATATCCGGTAACTGATGCGCCTCATCGAAGATCATCACTTCCGCTTCGGGGATCAATTCGCCAAAGCCGCTGTCTTTAACCACCATATCCGCCAGGAATAAGTGGTGGTTAACCACGACTACGTCGGCGTCCATCGCAGTTTTACGCGCTTTGACGACAAAACAATCTTTATACACTGGGCAGTCGCTGCCAAGGCAGTTATCGTTGGTACTGGTGACTAACGGCCACGCCTGAGAATCTTCCGCGACGCTCGCACAGGTGCTGATGTCCCCGTCGGGGGTTTGATTCGCCCACGCGCGCAGAATAATCACGTCGCTGAGAGTTTGTACCGGCAGGTCACCGCCCGCAAGAGCCTGCGCTTCGAGGCGCTCCAGACAGAGATAGTTTGAGCGGCCTTTTAGCAGCGCCAGACGGCCTTTGTATTTCAGGGCCTTGGCCACCGTCGGCAAATCGCGACTGTAGAGCTGATCCTGCAACGCTTTCGAGCCGGTAGAGATGATCACTTTCTTTTTTGCACGCAACGCCGGCGCGAGATAGGCATACGTTTTGCCCGTGCCGGTTCCCGCCTCAACCACCAGGGGTTGGGTGTTTTGAATGGCGCGGGTTACCGCTTCCGCCATATGTCGCTGTGGCTCACGCGGCTTGAAACCGGGAATCGCCTGCGCTAACTGACCCTCTGCTGCAAAATCGTCTGCCACGTTTCTCTCTCACTGTATTTTTGCACAGGGATTATGTCAGCCCGCCCTCTTCTGTGCCAGTCGAAATAGTGACGAGTGCGGAACAATGTGGCAGTCTTGCCCATTGCGATGAAAAATAATGAGGAAAAATGTATGACAATTTTGCGCATTGATGCCGAAGCCCGCTGGTCTGACGTCGTCGTTCACAATCAAACCATTTATTACACCGGCGTGCCGGAAAATCTGGACGCAGACGCATTTGAGCAAACCGCCAATACGCTGGCACAAATTGATGCCATGCTGGAAAAACTGGGCAGCGAAAAGTCGCGGATTCTGGATGCGACGATTTTCCTGGCTAATAAAGACGATTTTGCGGCGATGAACAAAGCCTGGGATGCGTGGGTTGTGGCGGGTCACGCGCCTGTACGTTGTACCGTACAGGCCACGCTGATGAAGCCGGAATATAAGGTCGAGATCAAAATCATCGCGGCGGTTTAAGCCCGATTACTCTTCGTCGTCTTCATCATCAAAAAGCGCCACAATCCGCTCGCCGGTGTGGGTGGCGCGAATTTCCTGAGCCACCGTTGTAATGGCCTCGCCGCTGCTCATGCCCTGGGTCATGAGTTCCTGAATTCGCTCTACCGCTTTTTGCTGCTGTTCGTGGCTCAGGGAAGGTAAACCTGCAAACATTGTCAACTCCTGCTAAATTATCTGCGCTCATTATTTCACGCTGCCCGGTAGTATGCCACACATGAAGACATTACCCCCCACTGTCATTACATTGCCGTGGCGCCATGACGCCGCTGAATTCTGGTTTACGCGCTTAAGCCCTCTTCCCTGGGCAATGCTGCTGCATTCCGGGTACGCAGATCACCCTTATAGCCGCTTTGATATTCTGGTGGCTGACCCACTGACGACGCTGGTCACGGAGGGCGATACCACGCGCATTACCTCTGCGCGCTCTCGTCAGTCTCATGAAGATCCGCTGTCGTTACTTGAACACGAGATCCAGGCGCTGGCATTGTCTGCGGATACTCATCCTGACCTGCCTTTTCAGGGCGGAGCGCTGGGCCTTTTCGGTTACGATCTGGGTCGTCGCTTCGAAACGCTGCCCAATATCGCAAAGGATGATATTTCGCTGCCGGATATGGCGGTGGGATTGTATGACTGGGCAATCATTGTCGACCACCACAAAAAAGTGGTTTCGCTTCTCAGCCATTCGGATGTGAATGCCCGACTGGCGTGGCTTGACGCGCAACCCGTGCCCGAGACGGCTGAGTTTTCGCTGACGTCTGCATGGCATTCAAATATGAGCGCCAGGGACTATGCCGATAAGTTCGGGCAGGTTCAGGCGTATTTACACAGCGGTGACTGCTATCAGGTGAATCTCGCCCAACGATTCCAGGCCACGTATCGGGGAGATGAGTGGCAGGCGTTTACGCGTTTAAACGCGAATAATCGTGCGCCGTTCAGCGCGTTTCTGCGTCTGGAACAGGGCGCAATCCTGAGTCTGTCGCCAGAGCGTTTTATACACCTGGCTGACGGAACCATTCAAACGCGCCCGATTAAGGGCACGCTTGCGCGCCTGTCAGACCCCGAAGCCGATCGCGAGCAGGCCGAAAAACTGGCCGCATCACCGAAAGATCGCGCCGAGAATCTGATGATTGTCGATTTAATGCGTAACGATATTGGCCGTGTTGCGGTGCCAGGTAGCGTACGCGTACCGGAACTGTTTATCGTGGAGCCGTTCCCGGCGGTTCACCATCTGGTCAGCACCATTACAGCTCAACTTCCTGCCAGCCGTTCCGCCTGCGATCTGTTGCGCGCAGCGTTTCCTGGCGGGTCAATCACCGGTGCTCCAAAAGTCCGCGCGATGCAAATTATCGACGAACTGGAGCCGCATCGTCGAAACGCCTGGTGCGGAAGCATGGGTTATGTGAGCGTGTGCGGCACCATGGACACCAGCATTACCATTCGAACCCTGACGGCCTGCGACGGACAACTCTATTGTTCCGCAGGCGGCGGCATCGTGGCGGACAGTCAGGTCGATGCTGAATATCAGGAAACGTTTGATAAAGTTAACCGCATCCTGCAACAACTGGAGAGCTAACGGATGGAGACTCACGATTTAACCCTGGATGATTTTTTGTCGCGTTTTCAGCTCTTGCGTCCGAAGATAAGTCGCGACGTGTTGAACAGCCGACAAGCCGCGGTGTTGATCCCGGTGGTGCGCCGCGAACAACCTGGCCTTTTACTCACCAAACGCGCATCCCACATGCGTAAGCACCCGGGTCAGGTGGCATTTCCCGGTGGCGCGGTGGATTCAACTGACGCGTCGTTGATTGCCGCCGCGCTGCGAGAAGCTCACGAAGAGGTCGCCATTCCACCGGAAGTGGTTGAAATTATTGGCGTGTTGCCGCCCGTTGATAGCGTGACCGGGTTTCAGGTCACGCCCGTCGTAGGCATTATTCCGCCCGATCTGCATTATCACGCGAGTGAAGAAGAAGTCGCCGCCGTATTCGAAATGCCCCTGAGCGAAGCGCTGCGTTTGAGCCGCTATCATCCGCTGGATATTCAACGTCGTGGGCACGATCACCGCGTGTGGTTATCCTGGTATCAGCATTATTTTGTCTGGGGCATGACGGCGGGGATTATTCGCGAACTGGCCCTGCAAATTGGAATGAAACCTTAATTCTCCGTTACGCATTTCTACGCCGGGTGCGTGGATTTTGTGACGCGCATCCCTCTCCTGCCTGCCGAAATCATGAGCATATATACTTTACTCCATGATTGCTGACACAAGTTTACCGTAGCGGTCTCGGCATTAGTAAATTCACTCATAATCATTAGTTTTATTCATGTGAATAGTTCAGCCGATCTCAGGGTTCCCTCTTACACTATGCGCAGTTATAACATCGTTACTGGAACCCCAGTAACCCTGTCAGGAGTGAGAAAGTGATTAGTATATTCGACATGTTCAAAGTGGGGATTGGTCCATCTTCTTCCCACACTGTAGGGCCGATGAAGGCCGGTAAACAGTTCGTCGATGATCTGGTCGAAAAAGGATTACTGGAAAGCGTTACCCGTGTGGCTGTAGATGTTTACGGTTCGCTGTCATTGACGGGTAAAGGCCACCACACCGATATCGCCATTATTATGGGTCTGGCTGGAAATATGCCGGACACCGTTGATATTGACGCCATTCCGGCGTTTATTCGAGACGTAGAAACACGCGGTCGCCTGCTGCTGGCAAACGGTCAGCACGAAGTGGATTTCCCACAGGACGACGGTATGCGTTTTCGCAGTGATAACCTGTCACTGCATGAAAACGGAATGCAGATCCACGCCTTCAACGGCGACAAAGTCATTTACAGCAAAACCTATTACTCCATTGGCGGCGGTTTTATCGTCGATGAAGAGCACTTTGGTAAAGACGCTGCGGGTGACGTTAACGTACCGTATCCGTTCAAATCCGCCAAAGAGATGCTGGATTATTGCCACGAAACCGGCTTGTCACTTTCCGGGATGGTGATGCAAAACGAACTGGCATTGCACAGCAAAAGCGAAATTGAAGCCTATTTCGGCAACGTCTGGACAACCATGCAGGCGTGTATCGACCGGGGAATTAACACCGAAGGCGTGTTGCCAGGTCCCCTGCGCGTGCCACGTCGTGCGTCAGCGCTGCGTCGCATGCTGGTGACCACGGACAAATTCTCCAACGATCCAATGAATGTGATCGATTGGGTGAATATGTTTGCGCTGGCGGTAAACGAAGAAAACGCCGCAGGCGGCCGTGTGGTCACCGCGCCAACAAACGGTGCATGCGGTATCGTCCCGGCAGTTCTGGCCTATTACGATCACTTTATCGAACCGGTCACCGCAGATATTTATATCCGCTACTTCCTCGCAGCGGGTGCTGTTGGCGCGCTGTACAAAATGAACGCGTCTATCTCTGGTGCTGAAGTGGGCTGTCAGGGTGAAGTGGGTGTGGCATGTTCAATGGCGGCGGCAGGTCTGGCAGAACTGCTAGGCGCAAGCCCGGAACAGGTTTGCGTGGCGGCTGAGATCGGTATGGAGCATAACCTGGGCCTGACATGCGACCCGGTTGCGGGTCAGGTACAGGTTCCGTGCATCGAGCGTAACGCGATTGCGTCGGTTAAGGCGATCAACGCCACACGCATGGCGATGCGCCGTACCAGTGAACCCCGCGTTTCGCTGGATAAGGTGATCGAAACCATGTACGAAACCGGTAAAGACATGAACGCTAAATACCGAGAAACCTCTCGCGGTGGCCTGGCGATCAAAGTGCAGTGTGACTAAGCGCAGCGCCTGATAGCTCCCCTCGCCCATCTGCAACGGATGGGCGAAATTTTTCGCCTTTCTCGTCAGCGTAATATTTCCCCACTACACTTGCTTTGTTGCCTCTGGCATTGGGTGCTGGCGGCGTATCAGGCGGCCTTTCATGCAAACTGCACAAAGGATCATAAAAAACTATCGCCAAAAACGCGTTATCGTCTGTGTGATGGTGGCGCTTCTTACGCTCATTATGACGTTGGGCATCCGGTTTATTTCGCAGCGCAATTTAAATCAGGAACGCATCCAGGCCTTTGCGACCCATTCCGTGACTGCGCTGGATAAGATTCTGCTTCCGTTGCAAAACGGACGCGATGAGTTGCAATCATTGGTCGGCATCCCCTGCTCTGAAGCCCATCTAATGCTGCGTAAACGGGCGGCGACGTTGCAAACGGTGCGTTCGATTACGCTCGTTAAAGAGGGCATTCTGTATTGCTCCAGTATTTTTGGCGACCGTAACGTCCAGATACGCCTGACTCAACCCGCGTTGCCTTCCAGCAAGCCTCAGCTCATCTTATCTACCGACCAGTCGTTGCTTAAAGGCAGCCCCATTTTAATTCAGTGGTATCCCGTGTCTGACGCCGGAGAAGACGGTGTCATGCAAGTGGTGAATATCGATTTCATCACCAAAATGATGCTTGAACCGCAGAGTTCTCTGATCACCGACGTCAGCCTGCAAGTGGGCGATAAATTTCTTCGCGATGGTCAAAGCGTCACCGATACGCTAAACGTTCCTGAAGACACCATGATTCTGCGCCAGACCTCTGCGCATTTTCCTTTTACTATCCTGGTCAGTGGCCCTGGCGCAAGTGAACTGGCATTGAAAAACTTGCCCTCCGAGCTTCCGTTGGCAGTATTGATAAGTCTGCTGCTGGGTTATATTGCCTGGCTTGCCACCGCCAGCCGAATGAGTTTTACCTGGGAGATCAATCTCGGATTAGCCGCGCGGGAATTTGAGCTTTTTTGCCAGCCGTTACTCAATGCCCGCACGCAAAAATGCGTCGGCGTGGAGATCCTTTTGCGCTGGAATAATCCCCGTCAGGGCTGGATATCGCCTGACGTATTTATTCCGCTGGCGGAGGAACATAATTTGATTATTCCCCTGACGCGCTACGTGATGACCGAAACGGTCCGCCAGATTGGCTATTTCCCTGCCAACAAGGGATTTCATATCGGCATTAATGTGGCGGCCAGCCATTTTCGTAACGGTACCTTGCTTCAAGACCTGAATCGTTATTGGTTCAGCGCCCATCCCAAACAACAGTTAATTGTTGAGCTTACCGAGCGCGATGCCCTGCTGGACGGGGATTATCGTCTGGTTCGCGAATTACATCGCAAAGAGGTGATGCTGGCCATCGATGATTTTGGTACGGGAAGCAGCTCCCTGTCATGGCTGGAGAAATTGCGCCCTGATGTGCTCAAAATTGATAAGTCTTTCACGATGGCATTGGGAACGGACGCGGTGAATTCCACGGTGACGGATATTATTATCGCTTTGGGTCAACGACTGAATATTGAGCTGGTGGCTGAAGGCGTAGAAACGCAGGAACAGGCACGTTATTTGCGCCATCACGGTGTGAATACGTTGCAGGGATTTTTGTATGCGCGGCCGATGCCGCTCAAGGATTTTCCGAAATGGCTGGCGGAGAGTTCAACTCCGCCAGCGCAGCGTAACAAGCCTTTTTTGAGAATTATGCCGTTACGTTAAGGCAAATTATTCTTCTTCGTCGTGGGCTGACTGCTCTTTAACAATACGCACCAGGTCAACGCGATAATCGTTCGCTTCCACGATCGTGATTTGTAGCGGCGGAAGCTCAAGGATATCGCCCGTACGTGGGATCTGCCCGTTAATAGCAATCACCAACCCCGCAACCGTAGCGATGTCTTCCTCATCATTAATGATGTTATCAAGACCCAACGTGTGCTGCAGCGCGTGCAGGTCCGTCGCGCCTTTAACAAGCCAACCGTCGCCATCCGCAACGATTTCTGGCGTTTCATCGGCATCCGGGAATTCACCCGCGATCGCTTCGAGCACGTCCAGTGGCGTCACCAGACCTTGCACCACGCCAAATTCGTTGGTCACGATAACAAAGCTACCGCGAGCACGACGCAGAACGCTAAGCAGGTTGATAGGGTCCAGCGTTTCCGGAACCACAATCGCTGGCGTTGCGGCGGCAATCGCTTCAACGTTCGCGCCTTCTTCCAGACCGACCAGCATCTCTTTAGCGCGAACCACACCGATGATTTCATCCAGTTCACCACGACATACCGGGAACAGGCTGTGTGGTGATGACAGCAGTTGCTGACGGATTTCATCCACGCTCAGATTGGCATCAACCCAGCTGATTTCACCCCGTGGCGTCATGATGCCGCGCAGGGAACGGGACGCCAGCGAAAGCACGCCGTTAATCATGTAACGTTCTTGTTCGACAAAAGCGCCAACCGGCACAGGAACCGGAGCATTACCCGCAGATTCAGGCTGTACGGACTGACGACGGCCCCCCATCAGACGCAAAATGGCGTCTGCGGTGCGGGCACGCAACGGTTGGTTAGACTGCTGCTTGATGAAATTGCGGCTCGCAATCTGGTTAAACAGCTCGATAATAATCGAGAAACCAATCGCAGCGTACAGGTAGCCTTTCGGAATATGGAAGCCAAAACCTTCAGCGACCAGACTCAGGCCAATCATCAACAGGAAGCTTAAGCACAGGACAACCACTGTTGGATGTTCGTTCACAAAACGCGTCAGCGGCTTAGAAGCCAGCAGCATCACAGCCATCGCGATAATGACCGCAGCCATCATCACCGGCAGATGGTTAACCATGCCGACCGCGGTAATCACCGCATCCAGTGAGAAGACGGCATCAAGCACCACAATCTGCATGACGACGACCCAAAAACTCGCATAGCCCTTACCGTGGCCATCGTCGTGTTGCCGGTTTTCCAGCCGCTCATGCAACTCGGTCGTCGCTTTGAAGAGCAAGAAAAGTCCCCCCACCAGCATGATCAGGTCACGACCGGAGAACGTGAAATCCCAGACGGTGAACAGCGGTTTGGTCAGTGTGACCATCCACGAAATGACAGATAGCAGCGCAAGACGCATGATCAGCGCCAGCGAAAGACCGATTAAACGCGCTTTATCGCGCTGTTTTGGCGGTAGCTTATCCGCGAGGATGGCGATGAACACCAGGTTGTCGATACCAAGAACAATTTCGAGCACAACCAGCGTGAGTAATCCCACCCAGATTGACGGGTCCATTAAGAATTCCATGACAGGCTCCTGCTAAAGGAATGACAAAACGGCGCCACGGAAGAAGTGGGCGAAATGGCGGTAGACATGTTCAACGTGTGGCGAGAATCGCCGGCGAGCGAGGCGCTAAATGGCCTGGTAGATGACTGACGTCGGTGACGGTCCATACAGTGGGCTAAGCCCTTTACTCCTGTCAATTAAACGGAGGCTAAACATATCAGAGACAATAGGTTTTTAGCAAAGATTTACTTTCCTTTGCAAAGTTCTGTAACAGAGTCGATTTTGATTTGAGATAAATCTGTTTCACATCGCTAAATTACGGATCTTCATCACATAAATTATTTTTTCACTGTCTAAAATAATTCCCGGAAGTCTTATTTTATTGAACTCTAACCCTTATCTGAATCGATTCGGTTCGCCGGGGAAGATTCTCAGTACGACTGCCTGGCAGGCGTATTAATGATAATAAAGGAGGTAGCAAGTGACCATTGCTATTGTGATAGGCACACATGGTTGGGCTGCAGAGCAGTTACTCAAAACGGCAGAAATGCTGTTGGGTGAGCAGGAAAACGTGGGCTGGATCGATTTCGTTCCAGGTGAAAACGCGGAAACGCTAATCGAGAAATATACGGCTCAACTGGAGAAGCTGGATACTCGCTCAGGCGTGCTGTTTCTCGTCGATACATGGGGTGGCAGCCCGTTCAATGCCGCCAGCCGCATTGTCGTCGATAAAGAGCATCATGAGGTCGTTGCAGGCGTCAATATTCCCATGCTCGTGGAAACGTTGATGGCCCGTGATGACAATCCGAGCTTTGACGAACTGGTCGCTCTGGCTGTCGAAACAGGCCGTGAAGGCGTGAAAGCCCTCAAAGCACAACCGGTAGAGAAACCCGCTCCGGTCGCCCCTGCGGTCAAAGCCGCCACACCTGCCAAACCGATGGGACCGAACGATTACATGATTATCGGGCTTGCCCGTATCGATGACCGTTTGATCCACGGCCAGGTCGCAACGCGTTGGACGAAAGAAACCAACGTCAAACGCATCATTGTTGTCAGTGATGAAGTCGCCGCCGATACCGTACGTAAAACGCTTCTTACCCAGGTTGCTCCTCCGGGTGTTACCGCGCACGTCGTGGATGTCGCCAAAATGATCCGCGTTTACAACAACCCGAAATATGCGGGCGAGCGTGTGATGCTCCTGTTTACCAACCCGACCGATGTCGAACGCGTGGTTGAAGGCGGCGTTAACATCACCTCGGTGAATATTGGCGGGATCGCCTTCCGTCAGGGCAAAACTCAGGTCAACAATGCGATTTCAGTCGACGAAAAAGATATCGAAGCATTCAAAAAACTGAATGCACGCGGTATTGAGCTGGAAGCCCGTAAGGTTTCCACCGATCAGAAACTGAAAATGATGGATTTGATCGGCAAAGTTGGGAAATAACCCTGCGCTGATTTTTTACACAAAGCTTATGTTATAGGAGAAGTACAATGGAGATTACCACTCTTCAGATTGTGCTGGTGTTCATCGTCGCGTGTATTGCGGGTATGGAATCCGTACTTGATGAATTTCAGTTCCACCGTCCTCTGGTGGCCTGTACGTTGATTGGCGCCGTTCTTGGCGATATGAAAACCGGTATTATCATCGGTGGTACGCTGGAAATGATCGCCCTGGGCTGGATGAACATCGGTGCGGCGGTTGCGCCTGATGCCGCACTGGCGTCCATCATTTCTACCGTTCTGGTTATTGCCGGACACCAAAACATCGGTGCGGGTATCGCCCTGGCAATTCCGCTGGCTGCAGCGGGCCAGGTTCTGACCATTATCGTTCGTACCATCACCGTTGCTTTCCAGCATGCGGCAGATAAAGCGGCGGAGAGCGGAAACCTGACGGCTCTTTCGTGGATCCACGTTTCTTCTCTCTTCCTCCAGGCAATGCGTATTGCGATCCCTGCGGTTATCGTAGCAATTTCTGTGGGTACCAGTGAAGTTCAGGGACTGTTAAACGCCATTCCTGAAGTGGTGACCAGCGGTCTGAACATCGCGGGTGGCATGATTGTCGTCGTCGGTTATGCGATGGTCATCAACATGATGCGCGCAGGCTACCTGATGCCGTTCTTCTACCTCGGTTTTGTGACTGCGGCCTTCACCAACTTCAACCTGGTTGCACTGGGTGTCATTGGTGCAGTGATGGCGATTCTGTACATCCAGTTGAGCCCGAAATATAACCGCGTCGCAGGTGCCCCAGCGCAAGCTCCGGGTAGCAACGATCTCGATAACGAACTGGACTAGCAGGTGAGCGAAATGGTTGATATGACTAAAACTACCCCTGAGAAGAAACTGACTCCGGGTGATATTCGTGGCGTGTTCCTTCGTTCAAACCTCTTCCAGGGGTCATGGAACTTCGAACGTATGCAAGCGCTGGGCTTCTGTTTCTCTATGGTCCCGGCAATCAAACGTCTGTATCCGGAAAACAACGAAGCACGCCGTCAGGCGATTAAACGTCACCTGGAATTCTTTAACACGCATCCGTACGTCGCGGCACCTGTTTTGGGCGTGACGCTGGCGATGGAAGAACAGCGTGCGAACGGTGCTGAGATCGACGATGGTGCCATCAACGGGATCAAAGTCGGTCTGATGGGGCCGCTGGCAGGCGTAGGCGACCCAATATTCTGGGGTACGGTGCGTCCTGTCTTTGCGGCACTGGGCGCGGGCATCGCCATGAGCGGCAGCCTGCTGGGTCCACTTCTGTTCTTCATCCTGTTCAACGCAGTCCGACTGCTGACCCGTTATTACGGCGTTGCCTACGGTTACAGTAAAGGTGTCGATATCGTTAAGGATATGGGCGGCGGCTTCCTGCAAAAACTGACTGAGGGGGCGTCTATCCTTGGCCTGTTTGTCATGGGGGCGCTGGTGAACAAGTGGACGCATGTGAACATCCCGCTGGTGGTCTCAACCATCACCGGTCAGGATGGTCAGACTCGCGTGACGACGGTACAAACTATTCTTGATCAGTTGATGCCTGGCCTCGTGCCGCTGCTGCTGACCTTCGCCTGTATGTGGCTGCTGCGTAAGAAAGTGAATGCGCTGTGGATCATCGTTGGCTTCTTCGTCATCGGTATCGTCGGTTACGCGATCGGTCTGCTGGGTCTGTAAGTTTAGAGGTTCTACACCGGGGGCATGCCCCCGGTTTTTTTTATCTGGAGGATGAATGACGGTCACGGACATCGTACTGGTTTTGTTTATTGTTGCCCTTCTGGCTTATGCCTTCTATGACGAATTCATTATGCCCCGCCGCAACGGCGAGACCCTTTTGGCCGTTCCTCTTCTGCGCCGTGGGCGCGTTGATGCCTTCATCTTCGCCGGACTGTTAGCCATTCTGATTTATAACAACGTTATGAGCCAGGGTGCATTATTAACCACATGGTTATTATGTGTGCTGGCATTAATGGCTTTTTATCTGTTCTGGATCCGAGCGCCTAAGATTATCTTCAAAAGCCATGGCTTTTTCTTCGCCAACATATGGATAGAATATAACCGTATTAAAGAGATGAATTTATCTGAAGACGGTGTGCTGGTCATACAACTGGAACAGCGTCGTTTATTGGTGCGGGTGAAGAATATTGATGACCTGGAAAAAATATACAAAATAATGGTTAAAACTCAATGAGTTGAATTTATAGCAGAGGCTATATTTTGTCGCCAATTTGCGCGCGTAATATATAGCCATCGCTATATTCCCTTCTGTATTTACCTTATATTCATTAACGTTAACTTCACCAATAAATCTAAATGAAAATCGTTATCAACAAGTTGGCGGAATAATACATCCCTGTTGTTGTTTTATATTCTCAAAATATGTTAAGGTTGCGCCGTCGTTGGGGAGTAGCCGATTTCCTTTCTAAGGAAATGTACGTGTCAACATACTCGTTGAAAAACGTGGTGCGTACGGATTGCTTACTGCACATTCCTTGTGCGTAAAAGTCAGGCGAGACCATAGACGCATCAACTGCTGTTTACTGGGGGCAGTGATGTGTCATATGGATATCCCCGGTCTGGACGCTGTAATGAATATCTCCGCCACGATCCTTCTCGCTTTCGGCATGTCCATGGATGCGTTCGCCGCTTCCATTGGTAAAGGTGCCACGCTCCACAAACCTAAATTCTCTGAAGCACTGCGTACCGGTCTTATTTTCGGTGCAATCGAAACGCTCACGCCTCTTATTGGTTGGTCACTCGGCATGCTGGCGAGCCAGTTCATTCTGGAGTGGAACCACTGGATTGCTTTTTCGCTGCTGGTTTTTCTGGGCGGACGAATGGTTATTGAAGGGTTTCGCAATACTCCCGATGAAGACGAGGCGCCACAGCACCGACACGGCTTTTGGATACTGGTGACCACGGCTATTGCAACCAGTCTTGATGCAATGGCCGTGGGCGTCGGCCTGGCATTTCTTCAGGTGAATATTATTGCCACAGCACTGGCAATTGGTTGCGCCACGCTCATTATGTCAACAATCGGGATGATGGTTGGTCGTTTCATCGGCCCGCTGCTGGGTAAGCGAGCCGAAATCCTGGGCGGCATTGTTTTAATCGGAATTGGTGGGCAAATTCTCTGGTCGCATTTCGCCGGTTAACGCATCGCGCTGCCAGCAGTGGATACTGAAATCTGTCTGGCAGTGAAATTCCTTTTCGTTCGCTAATGCTTCCCAAACGTCTGGTTTTGCGCGCCAGGCGAACGGTGTCATCTGTAACAACGCAACCGCTTCTTTCCCGGTCAGCTGCATGTCGTAACCCAATGATTGTTCATGCTTGAGCGTGAACCCAGCCAACTGTTCTGAATGCGGCGCATGCAAACGCACTTCGTCGTAAATTAGCCCTTTCATTTCCATCAGGTGTCGTGGACCCGGCGTAACGGTCACGACCCAGCCGCCCGGTTTCACTACGCGTGCCAGCTCTTCCGCTTTGCACGGCGCGTAGATGCGAATAATGGCATCCTGGCTCGCATCGCCAAACGGAAGGCGATGGCTGGAAGCGACGCAGAATGTGACCTGCGGATAACGTTTTGCGGCAGCGCGAATGGCCGATTTCGAGACATCAAGACCTACGGTTTCAGCACCGACGCGCCCCGCTACGTCGGCAAACGCCGCCGTGTAATAGCCTTCGCCACAGCCAATATCCAGAATCGACGTTGCGCTTTTACTGAGTGCGGTGGCTAACCACTGCGCAACCGCATCCCTCAGCGGCTGGTAATGCGCGGCGTCGAGGAATGCGCGCCGCGCCTGCATCATCTCCGCGCTGTCGCCCGGATCGCGCGAGCGTTTGTGTTGCACGGGCAGTAAATTCACATACCCTTCTTTCGCCTTATCAAACGTGTGCCCCTGTGGACAGATGTAGCTATTTTCGGCCTGCGTCAGTGACGCGTGGCATAAGGGACAACTGAATGACATGGTAACTCCAGGCAATATCAAAGGCCGAAAGTGTACCGCTATTCGCCCTGGTATAAAACGTCTGCCTTAGCGCATCACGACAAGATGGCTGGAATCAGGTGCTAATCCATCAGGTTCAACGTTCTCCAGGCGCAATACGTCTCCCATAATCTGGCTAAATACTGGAGCCGAAACGGCCCCGCCATAATATCGACCATTTTGCGGATCGTTAATGACCACGGCCAATGCATACTGAGGATGGCTTGCTGGCGCCACACCCGCGGTATATGCCACATACTTGTCGACATATTTGCCGTCATCACCGATTTTTTTGGCCGTGCCCGTTTTGACCGCCACGCGATAGTCGCGCACGGCAGCCTTTGTGCCACCGCCGCCCGGTAAAGCAACGCTTTCCATCATGTGTTCAACTTCATGGACGATTTCTTCAGGCATAATCTGACGACCCACAACTGGCGGGTCAACACGTGTTATTGATAATGGCCGTTCCAGGCCGTAACTTCCGATCGTGGCGTAAACATGCGCTAACTGGAGCGGTGTCGCCATCAGACCGTAACCGAAAGCAAAGGTGGCACGATCGAGCTGGCTCCAAAATTTACGCTGAGGAAGAAGCCCGCTGCTCTCGCCCGTGAGACCCAGACCTGTCGTTGAACCAAAACCAAAGCTCTTATACGTATCGAGCAAGTGTTGTATCGGCATCGCCAGCGACAGGCGGGAAACCCCCGTATCACTCGACTTTTGCAAGATGCCGGTCAGCGATAATTCCGGATAATATCCTACGTCGCGGATTCGGTGCCCATCAAGGGTATAAGGATGGGTATCGAGAACGCTATCAGGTTTAACAATGCCATACTGCAGCGCCGTCATGAGAACCAACGGCTTGACGGTCGACCCTGGTTCAAAGGTGTCGCTGATGGCGCGATTGCGGAAGTCGTTGAGCGTGGCGCCGTCCCGATTGTTAGGGTTAAAGTCCGGGAAACTGGCCATGGCGAGTATCTCTCCGGTTTGAACATTGATTAACACCGCTGCGCCGGATTCTGCTTTATTCCAGGCGACGGCATTATCTAACGCATCTTCAGCGATCGTTTGCAGCCGCTCATCAATACTCAGTTGAATATTATGAGCAGGAACCGGTGAGACTTCTGTTAAATTCTCAATGACATGACCGTAGCGATCTTCTCTGACTCGCCTGATCCCCGCTTGACCGGTCAACTGTGCATTGAAACTCTTTTCAACCCCTTCAATCCCCTGCCCGTCGATATTCGTAAACCCAAGCAGATTTGCCGCCACATGCCCTGCCGGATAAAAACGGCGTGACTCATCCCGCAGGTTAATCCCTGGCAAGTTGAGCTTATCAATCCATTTGGCCTGCGAGGGGTCCACCTGACGCGCAAGATAGATAAAACGGCCGTTGGGATCGTGATTAATGCGCGAAGCCAGCGACGTTAATGAAATGTGCAATACGGTTGCGAGCGCTTGCCAGCGTTCGTCAAAGCCCACGCCGCTTTTAGCCAACACGGTTTTAGGGTCGGCCCACACCGCCCTGACCGGTACACTGACCGCTAACGGCCTGCCATCACGGTCGGTAATCATCCCACGCGGCGCGTCAATCGAGACTTCTCGCAGGGAGCGCATGTCTTCCTGCTTAACCAGGTTGTCAGGTTTAATAATTTGTAGCCACGCAACACGTCCCAGAAGGAACGCAAGGCTCACAAAAATGGCAAGGCAAAGCAGTGCAAAACGCGCCGGAGTAAAATTACCGGCAGAACGAGAGGGTTTCGTTTTCACCCTGGCTCCAGGTCAATGAAACAACGCCACGATTTAACGGTAAAAAACGATTCAACATTCAGAAAACAATGATTCTAATCTCGCAGCTTTGCAACAAACTGCTAACCAGACAGTAAAGGGTTACAATTTGAAAAATAGTGCATAAAAAAGCCCCGCATAATGCGAGGCTTGATGTCTGAGTATGAGGCGCCGTAGCGCTTCTGAATCAGCAGTGATTCGATCAGATAGCGGTTACGTTAACAGCAGCCGGACCTTTCTGGCCGTCCTGAATTTCGAACTCAACGTTCTGGCCTTCAGCCAGAGTTTTGAAGCCGTTACCCTGGATTGCAGAGAAGTGTACGAACACATCTTTGCTGCCATCAGCAGGAGTAATGAAACCAAAACCTTTAGACTCGTTGAACCACTTAACTTGACCTTTAATCTTTGCCATTTGCAAAATTCCTTAGATTGTTTTCTTAGCCCGCAGGCATTGACCTAGATAAAACTGAGACATTACTGCTTGAGGCACTAATATAAGGTTCGGCAGAGAAGCGGTATTCAACGACAACGTGTTTACTCAGAACTTCTTTACTGAAAATGCCACACATAAACAGAACTGTACCTCGTTTGACCCAAACCGTGTTATCACATACAACGTTAATCATGGCAAGCCATTTTTAAACATGACTAGATCCGACGCACAAACTCTGACGCTGCCGTGCTAAATTTTGAGCAACTCTGCGTTATGATTATATCACGCTGAATAAGACACTCAGTATCAACATCTTATTCATAGCAACTGTTATCTAAGGATTTTTTACCGCCCCTCTATGCGGAAGTTGTGACGGCAAGCAGATGATGTTTATTAGATGCCTTATCTCAGTTAGAACAATTTGTGAAAAGTTATGCTCAAATCAACGCAGCGATAAAATGTTTACATTGAAATAACAATGCTTATTCCCGCCCCTGCTCGCGCATAATGAATACGCCTGGCATAAAGTGGCTTTGCACCAAAATAATGAATTTTTTGTTACTTTGCTTCATAACAAGGCAAGCAAAACGTTTCGATAAAAATAAAACTATTGGGCTACGTGAAAAATACAGAATATATAGTTACGAAGCGGTATGGTGCCACACGCGTAAATAGTAACCGATTTTTTATATTCTAAAATTATTATTCACTGCCACTAAACTCTTTTGCGCTTCATGAAGCTGGCCGGATGGCTTAGTGTGTGTCTCATCAGCCACAGCACCATCGGCCCCATCACTGCTCACGTGGAACAGCTGAACACGCAATCAACGCATTTGAACCATTATGGTGCAATTGTGGTAGATTTGAATAAAGTACAGGAAGGCTGACGTCAGGAGTATTTCTCTTCAAACTGGTCGCCATGATGGCGCGATAGGTTGGATGGGTATCAAGGGAGGGGTCATAATGGGATATAGCCACCTCCCTAATTTTGCAGATTAACGCTCAGCAACCAGACGGATAAAATCATCCTCGTCTTCTTCGGCCACTGCTTCAGGGGCTTTTGCCACCGGTTTTTCTTCAGGCTCATTGGCTTCACACAAACGGCGAAGCAATGCATTTTGGCGTTTCTGCTGATCAAGCAGCGCTTCCAGAAGCTCGATCTGCTCATTGGTACGTGAGCTGGTGCGATTCACAAAGAACCACAAAACCAGGCCAATGACCATAATGATTGCAGAAATCGCCAATGAGGCTACGTTTAGTAGCCCCGAATTTTGTAACTCACCCATTTTACCACCTCAAAGAAAACATCTATTTTACCACTGACGCAGAGGAAGGTAACGATCTATAGAAAAAGTGTCCTACCAGGGGATGAATTGATTGATCGCGCAAATGCCACTGAAGAACTGTACATCCTGATCGCACATCACATTGATTGTCTGCGTCCAGAGAATGATACAGGCAATCAGCACTATAATCAGAATTACCCAGCGTATTTTTTTCACTCCACACTCCGTCTTTTGACCTGATGTGTCCAGGTTATCACGCTTATCTTAAACAAGGTCTAACTCTGCGGTACATCGGATTTTTTTAAGAATTATGCACTTGTTTAATATAGCGAAACTATTACGCTGAATAGCATTATTAGTTAAAAAAAGAGGCAACAATGCGGTTAATCATTCGGACAATTGTCGTCCTTGCCATTGTTTGGATAGGCTTATTACTATCAGGCTACGGCGTACTGGTTGGAAGCAAAGAGAACGCCGCCGGCTTAGGTATTCAGTGTAAGTACCTCACTGCCAGAGGCACCAGCACTGCGCAATATCTTCACACTGATAGTGGTGTAATCGGTTTGTCTAACTGCCCGATTCTGCGCAAAAGCCAGGTGGTAGTGGATAACGGTTAATTAAGCACCGCTTAATCCCCCTTACAACAAATAAAAACGCCGCAGTGATGCGGCGTTTCATATGATTCACGCGTTAGAATGGATAGTCGTTATAACCCATCTGTTCAGAAATTTTGCGCGCAGCCGTATGCAGCATTTCAACATATTCGTGCAGGCGCTCTTCTGAGAATCGAAGCGTCGGGAAAGAAATACTTAGCCCTGCGATGACCACGCCGAAGCGGTCAAATACCGGGACGCCAATGCAACGCAGCCCCTCTTCCTGTTCCTGATTATCTTCGCCATAACCCTGCTCACGCACTTTATCAAGCACTGTCAGGAGCTCTTCTGTGCTGGTGATGGTGCGCTCGGTGCTACGTTTGTACTCAACATCCTGGAGGATTTCTTTAACTTCCTCACGGTCACGCCACGCCAGCAGGACCTTACCAATAGCAGTACTGTAAAGCGGGTTGCGACGACCAATACGCGAATACATGCGCAGGTTATACATAGAATCTATTTTATGAATATAAACAATGCTGTCTTCATCGAGCGCCCCAAGGTGAACGGTTTCTTTCGTCAAACGAGAAAGTTCGCGCATCTGGATATCAGCACTACGAATAAGATCGACATTTTGAAGTGCGCGAGCGCCCAGCTCAAAGAGCTTCAGCGTCAGAGAATATTTCTCGGACTCGCCTTCCTGAGCAACATAACCCAGGGATTTCATGGTTTGCAGAAAGCGATAAACAGTGCTTTTTGACATCATCACACGTTGCGACAACTCTGTAATACCAATTTCGCGCTCTTCACCCAACGCCTGTAAGATGCCAAACACCTTCAGCACGGAAGAAACAGAATCTGGCTGCTTGTCCAAATCTGCGATTGCCATTTATCACCTCATTGCGAGTGTTTTATAAAAATCAGAACCGGTTTTTATTATAAATTCGCGTTTGTCTTGCTGCAATCGTTCTGCGTTTACTTCGTTACAAATCTGCGACATAAAACCGAAATAACGGTGCTAAAATAGTGACACTAACAAATATTACATCCTGAGCGTTTCATTTCCTATGGAAAAAATCCCCTCTGACGGCTTGCCGTTGCCGCAACGTTATGGCGCGATTGCCACGATTATTATTGGTATTTCGATGGCCGTTCTTGATGGGGCGATTGCGAACGTTGCACTACCGACGATTGCCAGCGATCTTCACGCATCACCCGCCAGTTCAATCTGGATCGTTAATGCCTACCAAATAGCCATTGTTATTTCTCTGCTGTCTTTCTCTTTCCTTGGCGATATGTTCGGCTATCGTCGCATTTATCAGTGCGGACTCGCCGTCTTTACCCTGACGTCTCTCTTTTGCGCACTATCAGATTCGTTGCATACGCTGACTATTGCGCGTATTGCGCAGGGATTTGGTGGCGCAGCGTTAATGAGCGTTAACACAGCGCTGATAAGACTTATCTATCCCCAGAGACAGTTAGGCCGCGGGATGGGAATTAACTCCTTCATTGTGGCAGTTTCATCTGCTGCGGGCCCGACGGTCGCTGCGGCCATTCTCTCCGTGGCGTCGTGGCAATGGCTGTTCTTGATTAACGTGCCGCTGGGTATTGCTGCCCTGCTGTTTGCACTACGTTATCTCCCAGCAAACGGAGCGAAAAGCGCGATGCCACGCTTTGACCTCCCCAGTGCCGTGATGAACGCGCTGACGTTCGGCCTGCTCATCACTGCGCTAAGCGGTTTTGCGCAGGGGCAATCCCTTAAACTTATCGCCGCAGAAATTATCGCCATGCTGATCGTTGGGTTCTTTTTTGTTCGCCGTCAGCTGGCATTGCCGGTGCCTCTGCTGCCCGTAGACCTGTTACGTATTCCGCTTTTTTCGCTATCGATCGGGACATCCATTTGCTCGTTCTGCTCGCAAATGCTGGCGCTTGTATCGCTGCCCTTCTTTTTGCAAAACATTGTGGGGCGTACGGAGGTCGAAACGGGGCTGCTGCTCACGCCGTGGCCGCTCGCTACCATGGTTATGGCTCCGCTCGCAGGTTATCTGATTGAACGTGTACATGCAGGATTGTTGGGGGCAATGGGCCTGGTGGTGATGGCAACCGGTCTTTTCGCTCTCGCGATGTTACCCGCCTCGCCGACGGATGCAGATATTATCTGGAGAATGATCCTTTGCGGCGCCGGATTCGGTTTATTCCAGTCACCCAATAATCACACGATTATGTCCGCGGCTCCTCGCCACCGTAGCGGAGGCGCCAGTGGCATGTTGGGTACCGCGCGTTTGCTAGGGCAAAGCATCGGCGCGGCGCTGGTCGCGCTCATGTTTAACCTGGCCGGACAAAATGGTACCCATATCGCGCTATTTACCGCTGGGATACTGGCAACGATTGCCGCTATTATCAGCGGTCTGCGCGTGATTCAACCTCGCGCAGAGGCATAAAAAAAGCCGGGAGACGTTTTGCGTCTCCCGGCCTGCTTTGTAACCTAAAACGAATTTTATTTGATGTACTGCCCACTGCGCAGCGCTTCGATGCGTTTATCCAGCGGCGGGTGAGTCATAAACATTTCACTCAGCGATTTTGATTTACCGTTGATGCAAAATGCCATCATGCTGGTCGCTTCCTGCGGCTCGTAGCTGGTTTTCAAACGCTGCAACGCTGCAATCATTTTCTCCCGGCCCACAAGCTTTGCAGATCCTGCATCAGCATGGAATTCGCGGTGACGCGAGAACCACATTGTAATGATGCTCGCGAGAATACCGAACACCAGTTCCAGCACCATCGCAACGGCGAAATAGATCAACGGGTTGCCGTTGTTTCCTTCACCTTCATCACGGTTACCGCCCATAAATCCGGCGGCAATTTGCGCCAAGATACGGGAGATGAAAATAACAAACGTGTTCACTACACCCTGAATCAAGGTCATGGTGACCATATCACCATTGGCGATGTGGCTGATTTCATGCGCGATAACCGCTTCAGCCTCATCACGGCTCATGTTTTGCAAAAGCCCGGTGCTCACGGCAACCAACGATGCATCGCGGCGTGCGCCGGTCGCAAACGCGTTAATGTCAGGAGCATGATAAATCGCCACCTGTGGCATTTTGATACCCGCCTGGCGCGACTGTTGAGCAACCGTGTTCATCAGCCAATGTTCCATGTCATTGCGCGGTTGTTCGATGACCTCACCACCCACAGATTTCAGCGCCATCCATTTCGACATCAACAACGAAATGAAAGAGCCACCAAAACCAAACAGCAGCGCCATAATCAACAGACCCTGAACGCTGCTCGACTGAATTCCCGTCAGGCTTAGCACAAGCCCGAAGACCACCATAACCGCCAGGTTGGTGAGCAGGAAGAGCGCGATTCGCATCATAATTTTCTTTTAACCTCTGTTTAACAAAACGCACTATGCGATTACCCACATCGTATGGGTATTGTGGCTATTTTCAAGGATTCGAGCTGGGTAAGTTACCAGAAAGACACAACTTTACATTGTTCATTGGCTTACTGACGGGAGGTTGCAGAACTAAAAAAAACAGGCACAATTTCTTGTGCCTGTCGGGTCTTTATTTTACTGGAGCGGGCTGAACCGCAGGTTTGTTTTTTTCCTGCTTCGCCAGGTCGAGCGCGATGTGTACCGTCTCGTCCAGATACGGATCTGGCTCCTGGTAATCCTTCGGCAGATCGTCCAGTTTTTTAAGCAACGGTTTGCCTTCGCGTTTGAAGCGGTCATTAATGCGCGCCAGACGCGTTGCATCGTCTTCCGTATTCTCTTTCTCACGCTGAGCATAATTAAGAGACACGATATTCCGTTTTTCTTTCAGAGCATTGAAACGCGCAATGTCCTTCATGATGTTCTGGAATTCCGGATCTTTTGCGATACGGTCATTGTGCGCTTTCAGCAACTCGGGACCAAACTGAGTCATGTCGCCAGATTTCACGAAGGTGGCAGCATTAATGCTGTCCCACGGCAACGCGTTATCTTCAAACTTCTCGCCCGTTTCAGTCTCTTCCGTCCCTGTCGGCATCATGATATCCGGCGTCACGCCTTTACGCTGTGTACTTCCGCCATTCACGCGATAGAACTTCTGAATGGTGTACTGCACAGAACCCAGGGCCGGCCATTCCGGGCGCAGCATCTGGTCATAAATGCGATTCAGGGAGCGGTATTGTTGTACCGTGCCTTTACCGAAAGTCGGTTCACCGACAATCAACGCGCGACCATAGTCCTGCATCGCAGCGGCAAAGATTTCGGATGCGGACGCACTAAAGCGGTCAACCAACACCACCAGCGGTCCTTTGTAATACACGACTCCATCGGTATCAGCATCTTCACGTACTTTGCCATTGTTATCACGCACCTGAACAACAGGTCCAGATGGGATAAACAGGCCAGAAAGTGAAACAGCTTCTGTCAGTGCTCCGCCACCGTTGGTCCGCAGATCGATGATCACGCTACTGACATTCTGCTTTTCAAGCTTCTGCAGCTGCACTTTGACATCGTCTGTTAAACCGACATAGAAACCAGGAATATCGAGAACGCCGACTTTTTCTTTGCCAACGGTTTTCACCGACATTTTCACCGCGCGGTCTTCCAGACGAATACGTTCGCGAGTCAATGTGACAATTTTGGTCTTCGTGCCTTTTCCAGCAGGCAGGATTTCAAGGCGAACCTTGCTTCCTTTCGGGCCTTTGATGAGCGCAACCACATCATCAAGGCGCCAGCCGATCACATCGACCATACCCTGACCGGTCTGACCTACGCCTACAATTCGGTCACCCACGCCAATAGATTTGCTCTTCGCCGCCGGACCACCAGCAACCATGGAGTTGATTACCGTGTAATCTTCGTCCATCTGCAGCACGGCACCAATACCTTCCAGAGACAGGCTCATTTCAGTATTGAACTGTTCAGTGTTACGTGGAGAGAGATAATTGGTATGCGGATCGATTTCGTGAGCAAACGCAGTCATCGCCAGCGAAAACACATCTTCACTGTTGGTTTGCGCCAAACGACGAATAGCCGATTTGTAGCGGCGCGTTAGCGTTTCACGGATCTCTTTCTCGTCTTTCCCCGTGAGTTTCAGGCTAAGTTCATCGAACTTAACCTTACCGTCCCACAGCGCATTCAGCTCAGCTTCCGTTTTTGGCCACGGGGCCTTGCTGCGATCGAGATTAAAGTTGTCGTTGCCGGTAAAGTCCATTGGACGTTCCAGCACTTTAAGCGCGTATTGATAACGTTCAAAACGACGCTTCTGAGATTGGTTATACAGATCGTAGAACAGATCGAGTTTACCGCTGCGCAGCTCATCGCCGACGTCGGTTTTACGTTTTGCGAACTGTTCAATATCGCTTGCCAGCAGCACGTTATGGCTGTAATCCAGCAGGTTCAGGTAGCGATCAAAGATTTTGGCCGAAAAGGCCTGATCGAGATCGAACTGACGATAGTGCGAACGGGTGAAGCGTGACGTCACACGCTCACTCACCGTTGCGTGCTGAGTCTCTTCCTTTAATACCGGAATTTGATCGGCGCGCGTAATATCGTCCACAGCGAAAGCATGGCCTGTTATTGCTAACAGGCCTGCCAGTGCGGTGATCTTAAAAAGAGTGTTCATGCCAGGCTTGGCCTCCGTTTCAGAACACCAGGTGTTCTGCGCGTACAATCATTGACATGCCAGAAGTCAGCTGCACACGAACGCCATCTTTGGTGATTTCGAGTACGGTGGCATCCATCGCATTGTTACCCGCTTTCACCTTGAGAGACTGACCAACGCTCAGCGCGGTGATGTCAGAAACCGGAGTGTGGCGTTGTTCTTCACGAGGCGCTGGTGGTGCTTTAGCCGCTGGCTTATCAGCACGCGGTTTGCGCTCGCTATTTTCGTTACGACGCGGAGCAGGACGCGGTTTGCGTTCACGACGAGGTGCTTCTTCACCATTCGCCGCGGCAGCTTCGCGTTTTTTCGCCTGCTGTTCAGCACGCTGTGCCTGAACACGCGCTTTCGCTTCTTCAAGCTGTTTACGGGCATGCTCAACGTGCTGCTCGTCCAGCTCACCACAAGGGTTGCCATCGAGATCGACACGCGTCGCGCCCAGCTTGATACCGTAAAGGTAACGCCAGCTTGAAGTATAAAGACGTAAGGCAGAGCGAAGTTGGGTTTTACTGAGACTCATCTCACCCTCAACGCGCGCTACCAGATCCTGAAAAATACCGATTTTCAGGGGGCGAGCTTCGCCTTCAGCACTGAAACACTGTGGGAAACGCTCTGCCAGAAAGGCGATAACTTCTTTGCTACTATTCAACTTAGGTTGATTTTCCATGAAATTTCCTGATTACAACGGACGTTGCCAATAAGCCGCAGGCATGAACAGGCGACATTATAATGACGCCATCCGTAAATGCTACGTTATCCGTTGATTATCCTGCGACGCTCGCAAAGAATTTTTGATAATCGGTCGCGTTTAATACGTTTTCCAGATTTGCGACTAACTCACGAAGGCCCTGCTCATCTTCATCAGTGAAGCGGCCAAACGCGGTACTGTCGATATCCAGAACGCCAATAATCTGATTGTTTACGCTAAGCGGCAGAACGATTTCGGCATTGCTCGCCGAGTCGCATGCAATATGACCGTCAAAGGCATGTACATCTTCAACGCGCTGGACCTGATTTTGAGCAACCGCCGTGCCGCATACGCCCCGACCTACAGGGATTCGCACACACGCCAGCTTGCCCTGGAACGGTCCAAGTACCAGCGTATTTCCTTCCAGAAGGTAAAAACCTGCCCAGTTCACATCCGACAGACGTTCAAACAGCAACGCGCTGGTGTTAGCCAACGTCGCTAAAAAACTGGTTTCACCTGTCATCAACGCCTGGAAATCGCGGTTAAGATCCGCGTAGAATTCTGTTTTGTTCATTAATCAATCACTTGGTTGTCTACAAAATGTATGCATAGCCTTTTTAACTAAACATTAAATGCTTTCATTCTCAAGATGAATCCCAAGATGAGTTAATATAACGTTAATTAATCCTTTTATGCGCGACTAATGGCTCTCAATAATCCGAAAATTACGCCGGCAAGAAAGATCACTGTCCACTCGGTCAGTGATGCGCTACCGCGTGCACATTATCAGCGTTGTCCACAGTGCGATACGCTTTTTATGTTGCCGAAGATGAAATCGCACCAGAGCGCCTATTGCCCTCGCTGTGACGCCAAAATCCGCGATGGACGCGACTGGTCATTGACACGACTGGCCGCCATGGCTGTCACCATGTTTCTGCTGATGCCTTTTGCATGGAGTGAACCGCTGCTCAAGCTCTATCTGCTTGGCGTGCGGATCGACGCAAACCTGCTGCAGGGCATATGGCAAATGACTCAGCAAGGGGATCCGCTGACGGGAGCTATGGTGCTGTTTTGCACCGTCGGCGCACCGGTGGTGCTGGTGGTGGCAATTGCCTATCTCTGGTTCGGCAATATTTTAGGCATGAATCTGCGCCCGGTCCTGCTTATGCTCGAGAAGCTCAAAGAGTGGGTGATGCTGGATATTTATCTGGTTGGCATCGGAGTGACGTCCATAAAAGTGCAGGATTACGCCTTTTTGCAGCCGGGTATTGGGTTGTTTGCCTTTATCGCCCTCGTGCTGCTGAGCATCCTGACGCTGATTCACCTGAATGTGGAACAGCTGTGGGAACGCTTCTATCCTCAACGCCCTGCAACACGTCCCGATCCTAATCTCAGGGCCTGTCTGGGCTGCCATTTTACGGGATTGCCTGACGCACGGGGCCGCTGCCCTCGCTGTCACATTCCATTGCGCCTGCGCCGTAAGCACAGTTTGCAGAAATGCTGGGCCGCACTGATCGCCTCAATTGTATTCCTGCTCCCGGCGAATCTGTTGCCAATCTCTGTCATTTATCTTAACGGCGGACGTCAGGAAGACACCATTATGTCTGGCATCGTCTCCCTTGCGCACAGTAACTTCGCGGTGGCTGGCGTGGTGTTTATTGCCAGTATTTTGGTGCCATTTACCAAAGTGATTGTCATGTTTACGTTGCTCATTAGCATTCAGTTTAAGTGTGAACAAGGGCTACGGGCACGTATCTTGCTTTTGCGTTTTGTTACGTGGATTGGCCGCTGGTCGATGTTGGATTTGTTCGTAATTTCGTTGATGATGTCGCTGATCAATCGCGATCAGTTACTTGCTTTTACTATGGGACCCGCGGCTTTTTATTTCGGCTCTGCGGTGATATTGACTATTCTTGCAGTGGAATGGCTGGATAGCCGCTTACTTTGGGATGCACATGAGTCAGGAAACGCCCGCTTCGCCGACTGAAGCGAGAATTAAAACAAAACGCCGTATTTCGCCCTTCTGGCTACTGCCTGTTATCGCACTGATGATAGCGGGTTGGCTCATCTGGACGAGTTACGAAGATCGCGGTAATACCGTGACCATTGATTTCCAGACCGCCGACGGCATTGTCGCGGGGCGAACACCCGTTCGCTTCCAGGGCGTTGAAGTGGGCACCGTCCAGGATATTCGGCTCGGTAAGGATCTGAATAAAATCGAGGTTCGTGCAAGCATCAAAGCGGATATGCAGGATGCGCTGCGCAGTGAAACGCAGTTCTGGCTGGTCACGCCAAAAGCGTCGCTGGCGGGCGTTTCCGGGCTGGATGCGCTGGTGGGCGGGAACTACATCGGTATGATGCCAGGTAAAGGAGAGCCTCAAGAACACTTTACCGCGCTGGATACGCAGCCTAAATACCGGCTGAATAACGGCGATCTGATGATTCAACTTCACTCGCCTGATCTAGGCTCGCTCAACAGCGGGTCGCTGGTCTATTTTCGCAAAATCCCGGTCGGGCGCGTCTATGACTACGCCATTAACCCGAATAAACAGGGTGTGACGATTGATGTGCTGATCGAGCGTCGATTCACTTCGCTTGTCAAAAAAGGCAGCCGTTTCTGGAACGTATCAGGCGTGGATGCAGACGTCAGCTTGAGCGGCGCAAAAGTGAAGCTCGAAAGCCTGGCAGCACTCGTTAATGGTGCCATCGCCTTCGACTCACCAGAGGGTTCAAAACCCGCGGAGGCCGATGACAATTTCGGGCTGTATGCCGATTTGGCGCACAGCCAGCGCGGCGTGATCGTGAAACTGGCCTTGCCGAACGCACAAGGTTTGAAAGCCGGTTCTACCCCGCTGATGTATCAAGGCTTGCAGGTGGGTCAGCTCACCAAATTGACTTTGAATCCGGGCGGTTCGGTAACAGGCGAAATGACCGTTGATCCAAGCGTGGTCGATCTGCTTCGCGAGAGAACACGTCTTGAGCTTCGCAATCCAAAACTCTCGCTCAGCGACGCCAACATCAGCAGTCTGCTGACAGGCAGCACCTTTGAGCTGATTCCCGGAGATGGCAAACCTAACAATAATTTTGTCATTGCCCCAGCGGATAAAGCCCTGCTGCAAAAGCCCGGCGTGATGACGCTGACCCTCAATGCACCCGAAAGCTACGGTATTGAAGCAGGGCAACCGTTGCTCTTACATGGCGTGCAGGTGGGCCAGATCCTTGAGCGTAAATTGACCGAAGACGGCGTCATTTTCTCCGTGGCGGTCGATCCGCAATACCGTGATTTAGTGCATGGCGACAGTAAATTTGTGGTTAACAGCCGCGTAGATGTCAAAGTCGGTTTCGACGGCGTCGAGTTCCTGGGCGCAAGTGCTGGCGAATGGCTCAGCGGCGGCGTCCGTATCCTGCCGGGTCAGAAAGGGGAAATGCGCGAAGCCTATCCGCTGTATGCCAATCTGGATAAAGCGATTGAAAACAGCATGAGTGACTTGCCAACCACCACGTTGACGCTCAGCGCTGATACGCTGCCTGACGTTCAGGCGGGTTCGGTCGTTTTATATCGCAAGTTCCAGGTGGGGGAAATCATCACCGTACGACCGCGTGCAAATGCCTTTGATATCGAACTGCATATTAAACCGGAATATCGCAACTTACTGACTGCCAACAGCGTGTTCTGGGCAGAAGGCGGCGCAAAAGTGCAGCTCAATGGTAACGGGCTGACCGTACAAGCGGCTCCCCTCTCCCGAGCACTGCGCGGTGCGATCAGCTTCGATAACTTGAGTGGTGCGGGCGCCAATCAGCGCAAAGGCGATAAACGTATTCTGTATCCGTCCGAAACCGCCGCGCGTGCGGTCGGTGGCCAGATTACACTGCACGCCTTTGACGCCGGCAAGCTCGCCGAGGGTATGCCGATTCGCTATTTAGGCATTGATATCGGGCAGATCCAGAAACTGACGCTGATCACCGCGCGCAATGAAGTGCAGGCTACAGCGGTGCTTTATCCGGAATACGTGCAGAACTTTGCCCGCATGGGGACACGCTTCTCGGTCGTTACCCCGCAGATATCTGCGGCGGGCGTTGAGCATCTGGACACCATTCTGCAGCCTTATATCAACGTTGAACCGGGCAGCGGTAAGGCGCGTCGCGACTTTGAACTTCAGGAAGCGACGATCACCGACTCGCGTTATCTGGACGGGTTAAGCATTGTGGTCGAAGTGCCGGAAGCCGGCTCCATGAGTATTGGTACGCCAGTACTGTTCCGCGGTATCGAGGTCGGGACCGTCACTGGCTTGACGCTGGGCACTCTGTCGGATCGCGTGATGGTCGGGCTGCGTATCAGTGAGCGCTTCCAGCATCTGGTTCGCAACAACTCAGTCTTCTGGCTGGCGTCGGGATATTCGCTGGACTTCGGTCTGACCGGCGGCGTAGTGAAAACCGGGACGTTTAACCAGTTCATTCGCGGCGGTATTGCCTTCGCCACCCCACCGGGTACTCCGCTCGCGCCGAAAGCGCAGACGGGTAAACATTTCTTATTGCTCGAGAGTGAACCGAAAGAGTGGCGTGAGTGGGGAACCGCACTGCCACGTTAATCCTACAGGCTCCGGTGTCAACGCGCCGGAGCCTTTATGCTACACTGCGCGCCTGAACTATTCCCAGTGGTGTGTCCGTGGCTCAAAACTCCGTATTTTTTCCTGAAGAATTCCTGGCGCAAATGCGCGAGGCGCTTCCCGCTCATCTCTCTTTTGATGCGTTTATCGCAGCCTGCCAGCGCCCTTTGCGCCGCAGTATTCGCGTCAATACACTCAAAATCAGCGTGCCGGATTTCCTGACGCTGGTTTCTCCGTATCGCTGGCAGTTGACGCCCGTGCCATGGTGTGAAGAAGGTTTCTGGATTGAACGCGAAGATGAAGATGCCTTGCCGCTCGGGAGCACAGCCGAACATTTAAGCGGGCTGTTTTATATTCAGGAAGCCAGCTCGATGCTGCCGGTGGCCGCGTTGTTTGCCGAGGATAATCAGCCAGATCGGGTGATGGATGTTGCGGCTGCCCCGGGTTCAAAAACCACCCAAATCGCCGCGCGAATGGGCAATCGCGGTGTCATTCTGGCGAATGAATTTTCTGCCAGTCGGGTCAAAGTGTTACACGCCAACATCAGTCGCTGCGGGATCAGCAATGTCGCCCTGACCCACTTTGACGGACGCGTTTTTGGTGCCGCTTTGCCAGAATCTTTCGATGCCATTCTGCTGGATGCGCCGTGTTCAGGTGAAGGTGTGGTCCGTAAAGATCCCGACGCCCTTAAAAACTGGTCCGTTGCCAGTAATCTCGAGATTGCCGCCACCCAGCGCGAACTTATCGACAGCGCATTTCATGCGCTTCGCCCCGGTGGAACGCTGGTTTACTCGACCTGCACGTTGAACCGTGACGAAAACGAATCGGTATGCCTGTGGCTCAAAGAACAATACCCTCAGGCGGTAGAATTTTTGCCGTTAGATTCGCTGTTCCCCTCTGCAACAGAGGCGCTGACGCCTGAAGGGTTCCTGCACGTTTTCCCCCAAATATTTGACTGCGAAGGTTTCTTCGTTGCGCGCTTGCGTAAAACGGCGGCCATTGAGCCATTGCCTGCGCCGAAATACAAAGTCGGCAATTTCCCGTTTGCCCCACTTAAAGGACGCGAGACGGCCCAGATAGTCGCTGCCGCGCAAAAAGCAGGGCTTCAGTGGGATGAGAATTTACGCCTCTGGCAACGGGATAAAGAGATCTGGCTCTTCCCGGTGGAAGTCGAAACGATGATCGGCAAAGTGCGATTTTCACGCATCGGCATGCGATTAGCAGAAGTGCATAATAAAGGCTACCGCTGGCAACATGAGGCGGTGATCGCGCTGGCCAATGACGAGAACACCTTTGCCCTGACCCACACAGAAGCAGAAGAGTGGTATCGCGGACGCGATGTTTATCCTGAGCTCGCGCCAACGAGTGACGAAGTGGTCGTCACTTATCAGGGATTTCCGTTAGGGCTGGCGAAGAAAATTGGTTCCAGGCTGAAAAACAGCTACCCGCGAGAACTCGTTCGTGACGGCCGCTTGTTTACCGGAAAAGACGGCGCCAATTAAAAACCGCACATTTTCACTGGCACTTTTGCTCTCCTGCACTACGCTAAAAAATGGACGATCACACTGGTCGAACCAGATTTTAAGCAAAACTGCGGAGAGCATTATGACGAAAACCAACGTGCGTATCGGCGCATTTGAAATCGACGATGCCGAGTTGCAAGGCGATAACCAAGGCGATCGAACGTTAACCATTCCGTGTAAATCCGACCCGGATTTATGTATGCAGCTTGATGCCTGGGACGCGGACACCAGTGTCCCCGCGATCCTTGATGGCGAACATTCCGTCCTTTACCGTGAACATTACGATCACCAGTCCGATGCCTGGGTCATGCGTCTTGCCTGATTCAAAAAGAACCCGCCCAAAGGCGGGTTATTTATCCCCTCAAATTTCCCCTGCGATAAATCATCCCCTACACTCATAGTCTGGAAGCCAGATCAGAGGATGAGATGTTTGCACTGGTACTTTTTGTTTGTTACCTGGACGGCGGCTGTGATGAGATCGTTATCGATGTTTACAACACCGAATGGCAGTGCTTGGTGTCGAAGAAAGAACAGCGAATCCGCCATGGTGGTTGCTACCCTGTTGAAGATTTTATCGACGGATTCTGGTCACCCGCGCAGGAATACAGCGACTTTTAATTACTGTAATTGAGCCAGCGTCAACGCTCCCCCGAACACAGCGCCCGTATCGATATAGTGCAGGTTGTGAAAGTCGCTGCGTTTGTTGAGTGGAGTATGGCCAAACCAGAAATGGTCAGCGCCAGAAATCCCTTCCCCCTCTCCGTTCAGTAAACGGGTCAAACGCTCTCGATTCCACAACACGCGATGGAGACTGACCGGTTTATCGCGAAGATAATTCGAAGAGGGGTAATCGGCGTGAGCAATAACATTCCGGCCGCTTACACAGGTTATTTCAATAATATGAGGTAATTCCCGGCACGCCTGGAGTAATTCCATTGCTTTTAATTTTTGCGAAGACGTCAGGCGAGAAAACCAAATACCTCCATTTATCGTCCAGAGTGCAAAATCATTATTTTCGAGGGCATCCAGCGCCATTTGTTCATGATTGCCCCGCACCGCACGGAACCATTTTTCCTCTGTCAGTTGTAGGCATTTTACGCTATCCGGCCCGCGATCGATGAGGTCACCGACGGAAATAAGCAAATCCTCATCAGGATTAAAACCACGCTGTTTTAATTCATTAATCAGCCGCTGGTAGCAACCGTGAATGTCGCTTACCACCAAGATATGCCGCCATTTGTTGCCATCGAATGATTGATACATAGCGCCCTCCTAAAAAAGTATAGCTTGCCCTATGATTTAAAAAACTCGCCGGGATATGTTGCCAATATCAATCATGGTTAAACGAAGCCGAAATAAAGGTTTAGCAACTCTTAAATCCTCCTGTTCAGGACCCTAGAATAGACTCAGAATTCTAATGAGGTCTCCATCGTGTCAAACACCAGCCTGCAAATCGATGTGCCTGAAGCACAACCCGTCAATATTATTTCATCGCTAATCAATGGCCAGCTTATCCCTGGCGCAATCTGGCGCAAGCGTGACTATCGTCTTAAGTTTTTCCTGCGCTCATTGCTGTTCTGGTCTTCAACTAACCACATGTTGACTGCGCTGTCGCGACGGGCCGATTTTGACAAACTGCTGGCTGCACAGATCACGTTGCCAAGTAAAACGCATCGGCAGTATCTGACACGAGGAATCGGCGCAAAACAGCGTGCCGAGGCGGTCATTCACCACTATGAATGGCTGGATGCTTTACCCGATGCCAACTTGAAAAGCGCCCTCACCCATCAAACTGCGCAGCCCGTTGTGCATTTTCAGGCAAAAGATGACGTTGGCTATACCGTATTTGCGTCAACCGCAAGCAAAGCGGAGCGCGAAGGCGAGAGTACGCTTTGGCTGCGCGATAATGAAGACACCCTGCTGGCGAGCCTGACATTCAGCGTTGTGCCTGAAGGCGATCATTCAGCGATGGTTATCGGCGGACTTCAGGGACCGCGCAGAGGCGTAACGCGCGACGCGATCAAAAAAGCGACCCGGGCTTGTCACGGCCTGTTCCCGAAACGCGTCCTGATGGAAGTTATTTTTAATCTCGTTGCTCAAAGTGGCATTAAAGCTATCTACGGCGTCAGTGATGAAGGCCATGTGTTCCGTGCCCTGCGCTATCGCCTGAGCAAAGGCCGTCACTTCCACGCCAGCTATGACGAATTCTGGGCTTCTATCGACGCTAAAAAAATCTCCTCGTTCCGCTGGGCGTTGCCGTTAGCAATGGAACGTAAATCGCTTGAAAGTATCGCCAGCAAAAAGCGTGCGGAGTACCGTCGTCGCTTTGGCTTACTGGATGAGATCGCGGAGTCCGTTAAAGCGCGGTTTTAACCGAATGACGGCTTTCGACGCTGTCCTACATAAATTTAACAAAACTGCCAAAAAGCGCTGGACTTTGGCCTGCCGGATTGTGGTATGGTTAAAAGAGAAGCACAGGACGTTCTTCTTCTGCAGAGACTCAAAACGGGAAATGAGTTCATTATCATGCAGATAAAAAGAGACCGAATACGATTCCTGTATTCGGTCCAGGGAAATGGCTCTTGGGATAGAGCCGTGCGCTAAAAGTTGGCATTAATGCAGGCTAACTTCGCCTGACACTCTAAGAATAGATGACGACGCCAGGTTTTCCAGTCCGCGACTAAAGTGGTCAGAAAAAAAGCGTGAGATCATCCCAAAACAAAAAAACCGCAATGCTTTCGAAAGAAGCCTGCGGTTTTTTTTATTGGAAACGAGTGCTCTAACAGAGCTTGTCAGCGCGCTCGATAAACGGCGCAAGGCTCATTTTCTGGCTCGGATTTGCCGGATCATCAATCTGAATAACGCCGATCGGTTGTCCCTTGCTTTGACCGTTAGCGACCTGTTTTTCTGCCACATCGTTCAGTGGATATTGCACCAGCGTGCTGGGATTAATCGCATACAGGGCGTGTCCCGGACGGCAGGTGAGCATGACCTCTTCCCGATTGAAAGCCCATTTTTCTTTACCCACCTCGAAGCGACTCACGGTAATCACCTGTGGAGCAGCAAAGGCAGAGCTGGCAGATGCCAGCAATAAAAGTGAAAGCACTGTTTTTTTCATAGCGTTAAACCTTGTCAGAAAGGCTCCCAAGTGGCGAAAAGGCTGACAACTGCCAGCACCAGCGCCCCTAATACAACCTCAGCCTGTGTCATCCAGATAAAAAATTGTTGCTCACGCCCGGTATCAGGGCGTAATCGTGGCACCAGAACATACCGATTCACCAGCGCAATGGCTACCATTAGCGCCACCAGCGCACATTTCAACAAAAGCATCTGCCCATATTCCGTGCGCCATGGCAGAGTTATCCCGAGGATCAACAGCATGTTAGCGATGCCGGAAAAAATCACACCCGCTACCGCATAGTGACCCACACGAGAAAAACGCATCATGGTATAAATGGCCGCGTTGCGCCAGCGCCCCTTAGCCAGACGCAGACAAAAAATGAGCGGCAGCAGTGCGCCAACCCATATTGCCGCGCAAAGCAGATGAATCGCATGATTGACGCGTTGTATCACGCCCTCGACGCCATCACGCATCGCCGCATGTCCGACACCTGCCAGAAGGACGAACTGACTCGCTGCCAGCACTAATATCAGCCGCGCACTTTTGGTTGGAGCGATCCACGCCGCACAAGCAGTCAGCACTGCAAAAACAATCTGCCACAGCCAGACGTTGCCAAACTGTGTACTGGCAACCGCCATCCACACTTCAGGACGCAAAACGTCAGCCCAGCCCTCGCCCATTAAACCGCCCTGCGTCGCCAGCATCAGCACCGCCGATATCAGGCTCAGGATGGCAGCAATTTTTTGCTGTCGCTGAAAGCGACGCGTCATCATGCGTTGCAAAGAGGAAGGGGCCAGCCACGCGCTGTACAACGCGTTACCGAAAATCAGCATCAGCGCGGCAAAGTGCACAAAGCGCAGGGCGACGTAGCTGAATGCCAGCATGTTATTTCACGCTGAAGTGATAACTGCCTTTGGTTTTGTGACCGTCAACGGACACCACATGCCAATCCACCTGATAGGTCCCCGGCGTTAATGCTTGCTCAAGCGGTGCAATAAGCTGAGTTTTATCATTTTCAGCCCGTTTTACCGTACCGACTTTAACGATTTGCTGCTTATCGCCGGTGATCGTAATACCGCTAAATTTTGGCTCAATACCTTCCGAAAAATTGAGCGTCAGCGCCTGTGGCGCGGCGACGACTTGCGCATCAGCGGCTGGATATTGGTGTTTCAGATGCGCGTGCGCCAGCGCTGCGGGAGTCGCCACAATAGAAAGGACAAAAGTCAGTGCGCAAGCCGCGCGGGATGCGGTAAATACCATATCAATCATTCCTTTTGGTTATGTCTATATGACAGAGGATAACGCTGTATAATATCTGAGTCGAGGATCATCCTCCGGCGGCTTGTCAACGGCATGCAACCGCGGTAACGTTGGCGCCGCAAAAACAGGAGAAGAGAATGAAGATTAATCTGGCGACCCTTCCTCAGGACGAGATGGATAAAGTGAACGTCGATCTCGCGGCTGCAGGCGTGGCCTTTAAAGAACGCTATAACATGCCTATCATTGCCGAAGTCGTTGAGCGTGAACAGCCCGCTCATCTACGCGACTGGTTCCGCGAACGACTGATTGCGCATCGCCTTACCTCTGTGACGCTGTCGCGCTTACCTTACGAACCTAAAGTTAAGTAAACGCTGCATCTGGTGACATTTCCTTACAGGGATTGTGGCAGGATAAGAAAACCCTGAATTATTCAGGTGTATTATCGAATCTTTGCGACGAAGTGCATAAGGAAATCACGATGTCTCCATGGAATGTTGCCGCCGCCCAGTACGACCCCGGCCATCAAGGTATTGACGCCCACGTTCAGGACCACCTGCGTTTTATCGACGCCGCTGCCCGTCAACAGTGCCATTTACTGGTTTTCCCCGAACTCTCATTAACGGGCCCGGCTAATGACAGCGGTATTTTGGCCGCCCCACCCAGTGAGCACGATTTGGCTCCCGTCGTTCGCGCCGCTCGCACTCTCGACATAACTGTGATAGCCGGGTTAACGCTCGACATCAAGGGCACTCGCCAGAAAGGACTTGCGCTGTTTTCCCCTAAAATGGCCAGACCGCGGTGCTATCGACAGGGCACCGGTGCGTGCCTGTCCGCAGACGATCCGCACCTGCTCATCGTCGACAGCAAAACAGAGCTCCCCGCTATCGATCCGCTGGCTGCGTTATTCACCAGCAGTCAGGCCATCGGGGAGACGCGTTGCCGCGATTCGATTAGCCGCTTGCAGCGTTTCGCCCATAGATATGCTATCGCCGTCCTGATGGCGAATGCTCACGGGAACAGCGCGCTGTGGGATGCGAGTGGACAATTAATTGTTCGCGCGGATAAAGGCGAACTCTTATTAACCGGTTCCTGGGGTAAGCAGGGTTGGCAAGGTGATATCATTCCATTACGCTAAACGTTTTAAGGCCAGGAGCAAGCCATGCTGCGTGTCATCGATACCGAAACCTGCGATCTGCAGGGCGGGATTGTCGAGGTCGCGTCTGTTGACGTCATCAACGGACAGATAGTAAACCCGATGAGCCACCTGGTTCGTCCCGACCGTCCTATCAGCCCTCAGGCGATGGCGATTCACCGCATCACAGAATCGATGGTGGCCGATAAACCATGGATTGAAGAGGTCATACCGAATTACTACGGCAGCACATGGTATGTCGCACATAACGCGAGTTTTGACCGCCGCGTATTGCCTGAAATGCCCGGAGAATGGATCTGCACGATGAAGCTGGCGCGGCGCTTATGGCCGGGGATTAAATACAGCAATATGGCGTTGTATAAATCCCGCAAGTTGAGCGTCAAAACGCCGGAAGGTCTCCATCACCACCGTGCGCTGTATGATTGCTATATTACGGCAGCGTTGCTCATCGATATCATGAATAACTCGGGGTGGACGCCGGATGATATGGCGACCATCACCGGTCGCCCTGCGCTGTTGACGACCTTTACCTTCGGTAAGTATCGCGGGAAAGCAGTGTCAGAAGTGGCCGAGCGCGATCCGGGTTATTTGCGCTGGTTATACAACAACCTCGACCGCATGAGCCCGGAGCTGCGCCTGACGCTGCGCCATTATCTGGACGAGGCCTGATCGGCTGAATGGCCTTGCAGCGTCCCCTGCGCAAGGCCAATGATAAAGGCATATTCCAGTGCGACCCCTTCATACGATTTAAAGCGCCCAGATTTACCGCCGTGCCCGGAATCCATATCCGTGCAGAGCAGCAGTAAATTATCGTCTGTTTTCACTTCACGCAGTTTCGCCACCCATTTTGCCGGCTCCCAGTACTGCACCTGAGAATCATGCAGGCCCGTCGTCACCAGCATATGGGGATAGGCTTTGGGTTCGACGTTATCGTACGGGCTATATTCCTTCATGTAGCGATAATAGGTTTCATCCTGCGGATTACCCCACTCCTCAAACTCACCGGTGGTTAAGGGGATCGACTCATCGAGCATGGTGGTTACCACGTCGACGAAAGGCACCTGCGCAACAATCCCCTTAAACCGTTCCGGGCGAAGATTGATAACCGCCCCCATGAGCATTCCGCCTGCGCTGCCGCCCATGCCAAAGCACAGGTCAGGATCGCCGTAGCCTTTCGCAATCAGATCGTCGCAAACATCGAGATAGTCGTTAAACGTATTTTTCTTCTTCAGGAATTTGCCGTCTTCATACCAGTGCTGCCCCAGTTCCCCGCCGCCGCGGATGTGCGCAATGGCATAGACGAAACCCCGGTCGAGCAGGCTCAGTCGGCTGCTGCTGAAATCCGCATCCATGCTGGACCCGTATGAACCGTAGCCGTAAACCAGCAGTGGATTTTTGCCTTTGTGGAAATGATCTTTGTGATACACCAGTGACACCGGCACTTCTATGCCATCGCGAGCCGTCACCCACAGGTGTTCGCTACGGTAATGACTGGCGTCAAAGCCCGTGACTTCCGCCTGTTTGATCACCTTCCGCTGTCCGGTATCCATATCCAGTTCAAACAGCGTGTCCGGCGTGGTCATTGAGGAATAGCCATAGCGTAGCCGCGAAGACTCCGGTTCGGGATTGTGCCCAATCCACGTTACGTAGGCCGGATCGTCAAAGGCAATACCCACGACTTCTCGCGTTTTACGGTTAATTTGACGAATACTGGTCAGCCCGCGCTGGCGCTCTTCAACCACCAGCCAGTCAGTGAACAGGGTAAAACCTTCCAGCATGACCTGATCGCGAGCCGGGATCAGTACTTCCCATTTGCGTTCATCACGGACTTTGGTTTTATACAGGCCAAAGTTTTTGCCTTCACGGTTGGAACGCAGATAAAAAGAGTGCTGGAAGTGATCGAGACTGTATTCATGGTCTTTACGACGCGGTAAAAAGCAGAGCGGCTGTGCATCCGGCAGTTCAGCGTCCAGCAGCAGCACTTCCGTGGTGGTCGCACTGCCCAGCGAGATAATCACATAGTGTTTCGAGGTGGTTTTATGCAAGCTGACGTAAAACGTCTCGTCTTTTTCTTCATACACCAGCTCATCGTTGTCCGAGGACGTGCCCACCGTGTGACGCCACACCTGATAAGGCAGCAACGTTAGGGCATGCTTTTTGACGTAATAGACCGTTTCTGAATCATTCGCCCAAACGAAAGCTGAAGAGACGTTATCCAGCATCTCCGGATACCAGTTCCCGGTCTCCAGATTACGGAATCGCAGACCATATTGCCGCCGCGAAAGATAATCCTCCGCCAGCGCCATAATGGTGTTGTCTGGCGAAATGCCCATCCCACCGAGCGTATAGAATTCACTGTGAGCGGCACGCTGGTTGGCATCAAGCAGTATTTCCCAGTCGTCCCACTCGGCGCTCAATACCGACTGGCGCTGATAGATAGGGTATTCGTTGCCCGGTTCGTAGATGTGGCGATAGCGGTAACCGTTTCGGGTCCAGGGCGCGGAGATATCGCGCTGCGGTTCGCGCGCGACCATTTCCGCCAAAAGTTCATCCTGCAACGCCTGCTGAGAAGACATGACCTGACGGCCATAGTCATTTTCCTGGTGAAGGTAGTCGAGAACCTCTGGCTGCGAGCGTGAATCGTCCCGCAGCCAGTAGTAATTATCGATGCGCGTGTCACCGTGAACGGTGAGCGCTTTTGGAATGCGTCGGGCTTTTGGCAACATGTCAGTCTTTCTTTTATGTTTTACACCCTATAAGGGTGGCAAAACACACGCATGATGCAAGCGAAACGTGACAGCCACAGGCGAAATTTAGCCCGGTAATGCCTGTTTTTGCGCCTGAATATCCTTTTCAATGCCTTCGCGAACATCCTGCGGAATCTTCAGCGCATCACCCAGCGCATTCAGATAGCTGCGTTCCATAAAGTGATCAATGTCGATTGCTGCACAGCTGAGGAAATACAGCTCAAGCGCTTCTTCTTCATTCTTAACACTCTGCGCCAGACGCGCGGGATCCAGCGGTTGTTCAATCGCCTGAGCTACCAGCGCTCTACCCTGCTCTTCAACGCCCGCTTCCCGCATCTGCTGTTCAATGGCGGTGCGCTCCCGGTCGTCAATGTGTCCGTCGCTTTTAGCAGCAAAGACCAGCGCCAGAATTAACCGCTCGGTGCGCACATCGATTGGCGAAGTGTGTTGCCCAAACTGGGGTTCGCCCTGATGAGCCGTCCGGACTTTATCCTTGTATTTATTCCAGAGCACCGTTCCGGCGATGGCTCCGCCACCGGCTAACAGCGCGCCAGTACCGTATTTGGCCAACAGCTTGCGCGAGGATTTATTCGCCACCAATAAGCCAGCCAGACCGCCCAGTGCACCCGGCACCAGCATCTTGCTCAGCCCCTGCTCGCCGGAAGATGACGCCTTTTGACCTAACATCGACTGCAATTGATTTAACCACCCTGACATATTTTTCCCCACTTATCCGTTCACAGTTATCACAGCCTAAGCGAGGTGATGTCAGGAAATGTCTGTCCGCGCTAAAGAAGCGCAAATTTCCCGACCCAGCGTCATTCCGCGCCCTTGAGGAAGACATACGCAAACGTTTTCGTATATACTGCGCGCAACTTTTTCAGGGGGATTTTATGACTTGTTTAGGAACTGCGCTGCGTCCGGCAGCCACGCGCGTCATGCTGTTAGGTTCAGGCGAACTGGGAAAAGAAGTGGCGATTGAATGCCAGCGTCTGGGCATCGAAGTGATCGCCGTTGATCGCTATGCCGATGCCCCGGCCATGCACGTCGCGCACCGGTCGTACGTTATCAATATGCTGGATGGCGATGCCCTTCGCGCACTGATCGAACGCGAAAATCCTGACTATGTCGTGCCGGAAATTGAAGCCATTGCGACCGATACCTTGCTGTCACTGGAAGCGGAAGGCCAGCGCGTTGTGCCTTGCGCACGTGCCGCGAAGTTGACCATGAACCGTGAAGGTATACGTCGTCTTGCAGCCGAAGAGCTGGCAATCCCGACGTCAAGCTACCGTTTCGCCGATGGCAAAGCCGATTTCCTGCAGGCCGTTGAAGAGATTGGTTACCCGTGCATCATTAAGCCGGTCATGAGTTCTTCGGGTAAAGGTCAGAGTTTTATTCGTGATGAAAGCGCACTGGATAAAGCCTGGGACTATGCCCAACAGGGCGGCCGTGCGGGTGCCGGACGCGTCATCGTTGAGGGCGTGGTGAAATTTGATTTTGAAATCACCCTGCTCACCGTGAGCGCGGTCGATGGCGTGCATTTCTGTGACCCGATTGGGCATCGTCAGGAAGACGGCGATTACCGCGAATCCTGGCAGCCGCAAAAAATGAGCGCTCTGGCGCTTGACCGCGCACAGGAGATCGCCCGTAAAGTGGTCATCGCCCTGGGCGGTTTTGGCCTGTTTGGCGTCGAACTGTTTGTCTGTGGCGACGACGTGATTTTCAGCGAAGTGTCCCCTCGTCCGCACGATACTGGCATGGTCACGCTGATATCTCAGGATCTTTCAGAGTTCGCCCTGCATGCGCGCGCATTCCTGGGCCTGCCGGTGGGCGGGATTCGTCAGTACGGTCCTGCGGCCTCCGCCGTGATCCTCCCGAAACTCACCAGTCAAAATGTGATGTTTGATCACGTAGAATCTGCTGTGGGGGCGGGTCTGCAGGTGCGTTTGTTTGGTAAACCGGAAATCGACGGTTCGCGTCGTCTGGGTGTGACGTTAGCGGTAGCGGATAGTGTGGAAGAGGCCGTGACGAGAGCGAAAAAAGCCAGTGCGAGTGTGAACGTCAGAGGCTAAACAAAACGGGCCGTTTGGCCCGTTTTTGATGATCTTACTGTTTCGCGCCTTCGACTGCTTCGCGCGCCAGTTTGGTGATGCGATCCCAGTCGCCCGCTTCCAGCGCATCCGCCGGAACCAGCCAGGAACCGCCGATACACAGCACGCTTTTCAGCGCCAGGTAGTCGCGGTAGTTTGCCGGGGAGATACCGCCAGTTGGGCAGAAACGCACCTGAGAGAACGGGCCTGCAATCGCTTGCAGCGCTTTAGTGCCACCGTTCGCTTCAGCCGGGAAGAATTTGAACTCTTTCAGACCGTAGTCCATACCCAGCATCAGTTCGGAAACCGTGCTGATCCCTGGAATCAACGGGATAGAACCTTCGGTTGCCGCTTTCAGCAGTGGCTCAGTCAGGCCAGGGCTGATGGCAAACTGCGCGCCAGCTTCAGTCACTTCAGCCAATTGCTGCGGATTCAGAACGGTACCGGCACCGATAATGGCATCGGGGACTTCTTTCGCAATGGCACGGATTGCATCCATCGCACATGGCGTACGCAGCGTCACTTCCAGAACACGAACCCCACCTGCAACCAGCGCTTTCGCCATCGGAACAGCGTGCTCCAGTTTATTCACCACGATAACCGGCACTACAGGGCCCGTTGTCAGGATTGCTTCCGCACTTGTTTTCCAGTTTTTCATCAGTGTTTTTCTCTCGCCAGATCGATAATTCTTGTCGTCTTAAAACGTAATACAGGTCGCACCCTGTTCAGCGCCGGAAAGTTTCTCACGCAGCGCACTGAACATTTCGCGCCCTGTTCCCACACGCGACGCGCTCAGGTCAGGAATATGCGGCTTACGGGCTTCAAGTTCGGCTTCATCCACCAGCAGGGTCAATTCGCCTGTCTGGCCATTGACGCGGATGATGTCACCATCGCGGACTTTCGCCAGCAACCCACCATCATAGGCTTCGGGAGTGACGTGAATCGCTGATGGCACTTTACCTGATGCGCCAGAGAGTCGTCCATCGGTGACCAACGCAATTTTGAAACAGCGGTCCAATAATACACCAAGTGGCGGCATAAGTTTATGTAATTCTGGCATGCCGTTCGCTTTTGGTCCCTGATGACGCACCACCACCACGCAGTCTTTGTTTAACAGTCCGGCTTCGAAAGCCGGTAATACGTCATGCTGACTTTCGAAAATAATGGCCGGCGCTTCAACCACCTGGTTTTCAACCGGCACTGCAGAGGTTTTCATGACCGCGCGACCGAGGTTTCCGCTCAGCACTTTTGTGCCGCCATGACGGGAGAACGGTTTATCAAACGTGGCAATTACGGCTTCATCGAGAGGCTCACGCGCACCGTCGCGCCAGTCCAGTTCGCCGTTGTTCAGCCACGGTTCCATGGTGTAGCGCTGCAGGCCAAAGCCCGCTACGGTGTTAACGTCTTCGTGCAGCAGACCGCCTTTCAGCAACTCGCGGATCAGAACCGGTACGCCGCCTGCCGCCTGGAAATGGTTGATGTCAGCCGGGCCGTTCGGGTAGAGACGTGCCATCAGCGGAACCACATCGGAAAGTTCAGAGAAGTCATCCCAGTTAATCAGAATGCCCGCAGCACGTGCCATCGCCACCAGGTGCATGGTGTGGTTCGTTGAGCCGCCCGTCGCCAGCAACGCGACAATACCGTTGACCACCACTTTTTCGTCAACCATTTTGCCGAGCGGCATCCACTCGTTTCCATTGCCGGTCAAGCGTGTGACCTGACGTGCTGCTGCTTCAGTCAGCGCCTGGCGCAGCGGAGCATCCGGTTGAATGAACGATGAACCCGGCAACTGCATGCCCATAAATTCAACGACCATCTGATTGGTGTTGGCTGTGCCATAGAACGTACAGGTACCCGGTGCGTGATAAGAGGCCGCTTCTGCTTCAAGCAGGGCACTACGATCGGCTTTGCCCTCGGCATAAAGCTGACGAATGCGCACTTTTTCTTTATTCGGCAGGCCGCTCGCCATTGGGCCAGAGGGGACGAAAATAGCGGGTAAATGACCGAACGAGAGCGCAGCCATTGCCAGACCTGGGACGATTTTATCGCAGACGCCAAGGTATAACGCGCCATCAAACATGTTGTGGGATAAACCGACCGCTGCTGACATGGCGATAATTTCGCGGCTCAGCAATGACAGCTCCATGCCGTCCTGCCCCTGCGTTACACCATCGCACATCGCCGGAACGCCGCCTGCGACTTGCCCGACCGCGTTGGCGCTGTGCAGCGCTTTGCGGATGATTTCTGGATAGTGTTCGTAGGGTTGATGCGCGGACAACATGTCGTTGTAGGAGGTGATAATCGCAATATTGTTACGCAGCATGCTTTTCAGCGACGCTTTATCTTCTGGCTGACAGGCGGCAAACCCGTGGGCCAGATTACCGCAGGCCAGTTGGGAGCGATGGACGGTGTCGGTTTTGGCCTGCTGGATGCGGGCGAGATAGGCAGAACGTGTCTTTTCCGAACGTTCAATAATACGCTGTGTTACCCGTAACATTACTGGATTCATAAAGGCTCCTCAAATTTATCTGTCCGTGCTCGTGGTTAACAAGGTGACGCGCATGCATTAACAAGGCTGAAACGCTTGTGGTCAGGAGCTCAGGGGCAAAATCTCTGAGGGCAGTGTAATAAAAAAAGCTCCGCGGGTGAATCCACACGGAGCTTAAATGCTTAAAAATTGTGCCACAATCTGAGTTAGATCATGTTACCGGTAAAATAACCCCTTAGGATTATCAGCCAGATCTACTCAAACTCGTTCCAGGAGCGGCCGTCACGGGTGATCATCGCGACAGACGCAACGGGTCCCCAGGTGCCTGCCTGATACGGTTTAGGCGCATCCTGATCGGCGGCCCACGCTTCCGTGATGGAGTCGACCCATTTCCAGGCTTCTTCCACTTCATCGCGACGCACAAACAGCGCCTGAATACCGCGCATGGTTTCCAGCAGCAGACGCTCGTATGCATCAGCAAGGTGCGTTTCGTTGAAGGTTTCGGAATAGCTCAGATCCAGTTTGGTGGTTTGCAGGTTGTGCTTGTGATCCAGACCTGGCACTTTATTCAGAACCTGAATATCAACCCCTTCGTCAGGCTGCAGACGAATGGTCAGTTTGTTCTGCGGCAGTTCTTGCCAGGACTCTTTGAACAAATTCAGTTCAGGATTTTTGAAATAGACCACGACTTCAGAACATTTCGTCGGCAGGCGTTTCCCGGTGCGCAGATAGAACGGAACCCCCGCCCAGCGCCAGTTATCAATATCCACACGGATAGCGACAAAGGTCTCGGTATTGCTGGACTTATTCGCGCCCTCTTCTTCCAGATAGCCCGGTACTTTTTTGCCCTGTGCAAATCCTGATGTGTACTGGCCACGAACAGTTTTCTCGCGCACATTCGTACGATCGATACGGCGCAGAGACTTCAGAACTTTCACTTTCTCATCGCGAATGTTATCCGCAGACAGGTCAGACGGCGGTGACATCGCAATCATGCACAGGATTTGCAGAAGGTGGTTCTGGATCATATCGCGCATCTGGCCAGCCTGGTCGAAATAGCCCCAGCGTCCTTCGATGCCCACTTCTTCGGCCACGGTAATTTCGACGTGATCGATGGTGCGATTATCCCAGTTATTGGCAAACAGGGAGTTAGCAAAACGCAGTGCCAGCAGGTTCAGCACCGTCTCTTTGCCAAGATAGTGGTCGATACGATAGACCTGACACTCTTCGAAATATTCGCCTACCTGGTCGTTGATTTCGCGTGAAGTCGCCAGTGAGGTTCCCAGCGGTTTTTCCATCACGACGCGTGCCGGTTTTGCGTTCAGTTTCGCTTCACCCAGGCCTTTGCAGATTGCACCAAACGTGCTTGGCGGCATGGCGAAGTAGTTGATCGTTACGCGGTTTTCCTGGTCAAGCATCTTACCGAGGCGTCCGAACGCGGAGGTATCGTTGACATCCAGGTTGCAGAAATCAAGACGTTTGCTCAGCGCATCCCATAAACTTTCATCGATTTTCTCTTTCATGAAGGTTTCGATCGCTTCACGCACCACTTCGGTGTAGGCGTCTTTATCCCAGTCGGCGCGACCCACACCCAGGATGCGAGTCTCCGGGTGGATCTGGCCTGCTTTTTCCAGTTGATACAGGGAAGGCAGCAATTTTCGGCGTGCAAGATCGCCTTTCGCGCCGAAAATGACCAGGTCACATGCCTGGGCTGTTTGCGTTACCGCCATGTCATTCTCCTCAGTTGGATCCCCTGGTGCTTATGCCAGGATATCGTTGTAATTTTATTACGATGCACTGTACTGCTTTTACGACCTTCCCGAAACCATTTGCGCTTATCCTCACGTGCGATACCGCGTTTTTTCACCGTTTATTCGTTTCAGTTAAGGGAAATGGGATAAAACCGTTGAATCTTTGTTCGACCTGATTTTTGCCAAAATTCGACAGCGATCAAGTAATGAAAAAAAACAACAACTTTTCATGTCGTTCATTAGCCCTCGACCAGGCCGGAGAGGTATATTCTTCCTCATTAGAACCACGATTTCTTCTATTAATGAAATCGCTTCCACACGTGAGCGCCTTGTCATAATGAACATGCTGGAAAAAATCCAGTTTCAACTGGAACACCTTAGCAAATCCGAGCGAAAAGTGGCTGAAGTTATTCTCGCCTCCCCTGCTCAGGCCATTCATTCAAGCATCGCCACGCTGGCGCAAGAATCCGGTGTGAGCGAGCCCACCGTTAACCGGTTTTGCCGCAGTCTAGAGACGCGCGGTTTTCCCGATTTTAAACTGCATCTGGCGCAAAGTCTGGCAAACGGCACGCCTTATGTAAATCGCAATGTCGATGAAGATGACAGCGTTGAAGCCTACACCGGTAAAATTTTTGAATCGGCGATGGCAACGCTCGATCACGTTCGCCAGTCGCTGGACAGAACCTCAGTCAATCGCGCCGTGGATTTGCTCACCCAGGCGAAAAAGATTGCCTTCTTTGGTCTTGGCTCATCCGCCGCGGTCGCGCATGACGCGATGAACAAATTTTTCCGTTTTAACGTGCCGGTTATCTATTCCGATGACATCGTGCTGCAACGCATGAGCTGTATGAATTGCGATGAGGATGATGTGGTCGTGCTTATTTCTCATACCGGGCGGACCAAAAGTCTGGTCGAATTGGCGCAGCTAGCGCGTGAAAACGATGCCATGGTTATCGCAATTACCACAGCTGGCACCCCACTGGCGCGAGAAGCCACCTTAGCCATAACGCTTGACGTTCCGGAAGATACGGACGTCTACATGCCCATGGTGTCCAGACTGGCGCAATTAACCGTCATTGACGTCCTGGCAACCGGTTTTACGCTGCGTCGTGGGGCAAAATTCCGGGATAACTTGAAGCGGGTCAAAGAAGCGCTTAAGGAATCGCGTTTTGATAAAGAGTTGCTCATTAAGGGCGATGTACCCTAAATGATGTTATAAGGTTGTTACTTTTTTCGGTATTCGGTAAGTTTCTACACAGCGCCGAATCAATGTTCACGCAACACCAAAGTTGTTTCAGTCAACGGAGTATTACATGTCCAGAAGGCTTCGCAGAACTAAGATCGTTACCACCTTAGGTCCGGCTACCGACCGCGATAATAATCTCGAGAAAATTATTGCCGCAGGCGCCAACGTGGTACGTATGAACTTCTCTCACGGTACACCAGAAGACCACAAATTACGTGCAGACAAAGTCCGTGAGATCGCGGCTAAACTGGGGCGTCACGTGGCTATCCTCGGCGATCTGCAGGGTCCGAAAATCCGCGTATCGACATTTAAAGAAGGCAAAGTTTTCCTCAACATCGGCGACAAGTTCCTCTTAGATGCCAACCTGGGTAAAGGTGAAGGCGATAAAGAGAGAGTCGGCATTGACTATAAAGGTCTGCCCGCTGACGTTGTGCCCGGCGATATCCTGCTGCTTGATGATGGTCGCGTACAGCTGAAAGTGCTGGAAGTTCAGGGGATGAAAGTGTTCACCGAAGTCACCGTGGGTGGCCCGCTGTCGAACAATAAAGGCATCAACAAACTGGGCGGCGGTCTGTCCGCAGAAGCGCTGACCGAGAAGGATAAAGCCGATATCATCACTGCTGCGCAAATCGGCGTCGACTATCTGGCCGTCTCCTTCCCACGCTGCGGCGAAGATTTGAATTATGCTCGTCGCCTTGCGCGCGATGCCGGCTGCGATGCCAAAATCGTCGCGAAAGTCGAACGTGCAGAAGCCGTTTGCAGCCAGGACGCTATGGATGATGTGATTCTGGCCTCTGACGTGGTGATGGTGGCTCGTGGCGATCTGGGCGTTGAAATTGGCGATCCAGAGCTGGTGGGTATCCAGAAAGCGCTTATCCGTCGCGCGCGTCAGTTGAATCGCTCAGTTATCACCGCGACTCAGATGATGGAGTCAATGATTACCAACCCAATGCCAACGCGCGCAGAAGTGATGGACGTGGCAAACGCCGTGCTGGATGGGACCGATGCCGTCATGCTGTCGGCGGAAACCGCAGCGGGTCAATACCCCGCTGAAACCGTTGCTGCCATGGCGCGTGTGTGCCTGGGCGCTGAGAAGATCCCTAGCATTAACGTCTCTAAGCACCGCCTGGACATTCAGTTCGATAATGTGGAAGAAGCGATTTCCATGTCCGCGATGTACGCGGCAAACCATCTGAAAGGCGTTACCGCCATCATTACCATGACGGAATCAGGCCGTACGGCGCTGATGACGTCGCGTATCAGCTCTGGTCTGCCAATCTTCGCCATGTCCCGCCATGAGCGCACGCTGAACCTGACGACGCTGTACCGTGGCGTCACGCCAGTGTACTTCGACAGCACCAGCGATGGCGTTGCGGCTGCTAACGATGCTGTTAACTTGCTGCGAGACAAAGGCTATCTGGTGTCAGGCGATATCGTTATTGTCACCCAGGGCGATGTGATGAGCACCATCGGCTCAACGAACACCACGCGTGTCATGACCGTCGAATAAACACGTTAGATGTTGTGCATAAAAAAATCCCCCGTTTCCGGGGGATTTTTTATTTCTTCGGATATAACTCTTTGCGCCGGTAAGGTTCTTTTTCGCCCGGCTTACGCGTTTTCAGGAGCTTTAGGATCCAGGTGTACTGTTCTGGATGCGGTCCCACCAGAATTTCGACCTCTTCATTCATGCGACGCGCAATCGTGTAATCATCTGCGGTGAGCAAATCATCCATAGGCGGGCGGACTTCAATGGTCAGTCGATGAGTTTTCCCGTCGTAGACAGGAAACAAAGGTACGACACGTGCGCCACACACTTTCATCAAACGACCTATCGCAGGCAGCGTCGCTTTATAGGTGGCAAAGAAATCAACAAATTCGCTGTGTTCAGGGCCATGATCCTGGTCGGGCAAATAGTACCCCCAATATCCCTGACGAATGGATTTGATAAAGGGTTTGATCCCATCGTTACGGGCATGCAAGCGCCCCCCAAAGCGGCGGCGAACAGTGTTCCAGACGTAATCGAAAATCTTGTTGCCCTGGTTATGGAACATCGCCGCCATTTTCTGGCCCTGCGATGCCATTAACATGGCGGGAATATCCACGCCCCAGCCGTGCGGCACCAAAAAAATCACCTTCTCATCGTTGCGACGCAGCTCGTCGATGATTTCCAGCCCTTTCCAGTCAACCCGGTTCAGCACTTTTTTGGGTCCGCGTAACGCCAGTTCCCCCATCATCGCCATTGCTTGCGGCGCTGTCGTGAACATATCATCGATAATCGCTTCGCGTTCGGCGTCGGTTTTTTCCGGGAAACAGTAGTACAAGTTAATCTGTGCGCGGCGACGGGCACTTTTACCGAATCGGCCAGCAAGTAAACCCAGTTTACCCAGCACAGGATCACGCACAGCCGCGGGAAGTAAGGCTATGCCTGCAAAGGCATAAACACCAAGCCAGGCACCCCAGTGGCGCGGATGGCGAAACGATTTCTCAAACTCGGGAATGTATTCAATATTGTTTTTTTGGGTTTCCATGCTGGTTCCAGGGTCTGGTGACGCACAAAATTATAATGAGGTAGTTTAGCGAGGCAGGCTCAAAGGCACAAAAGAAAAAGCCGGCGCATGTTCGCACCGGCTTTCTAAATGCAAGAGAACTAGTCGAAACGCAGTTGCGGCATCACTTCTTTCACCTGCGCCAGGTAATCGCTGCGATCTTTACCGGTCAGCCCTTCGGTACGCGGCAATTTAGCCGTCAACGGGTTAACCGCCTGCTGGTTTATCCACACTTCATAGTGCAGATGTGGGCCCGTTGAACGTCCGGTGTTGCCTGAAAGCGCAATGCGATCACCACGTTTCACCTTCTGACCCGGCTGAACCAGCAGTTTACGCAGGTGCATGTAGCGGGTGGTGTAGGTGCGACCGTGACGAACGGCAACGTAATACCCTGCAGCGCCGCTGCGTTTTGCAATCACCACTTCACCATCACCGACAGAAAGCACTGGCGTGCCTTGCGGCATCGCGAAGTCAACACCACGATGTGGCGCAACACGCCCGGTTACAGGGTTCAGACGACGTGGATTAAAGTTGGAGGAAATACGGAACTGCTTCGAGGTTGGGAAACGCAGGAAGCCTTTCGCCAGCCCGGTCCCGTTACGGTCGTAGAACTTGCCATCTTCTGCGCGAATCGCGTAATAATCTTTCCCTTCAGATCGTAAACGCACGCCCATCAGTTGGCTCTGCTCACGCTTGCCGTCCAACATCTCGCGTGACATCAAAATAGAAAACTCGTCGCCTTTTTTCAGCTTACGGAAATCCATCTGCCACTGCATCGCTTTGATGACGGAGCTGATTTCGCCGCTGGTTAAACCGGCGTCACGAGCGCTGGCCACAAAACTGCCGCCAACGGTGCCTTTCAACACGTTGTTAACCCAGTCGCCCTGCTGCATTTCACTGGTCATTTTGAAACCGTTTCCAGCACGATCGTAGGTTCGGGTTTCGCGACGGGAGACTTCCCAGGTCAGGCGCTGTAAATCACCGTCGTTAGTCAGCGTCCAGGAGAGCTGTTGACCAATTTTCAGGTTACGTAATTCTTTATCGGAAGCAGCAAGCTGGCTGATATCGCCCATCTCAATGCCATACTGATTCAATACGCTGCTGAGTGTATCCCCTGTCGAAACGACATATTCGTGGATACCGGCTTCATTTGCGGTTTTGTCATCCAGCTCATCCTGAGGGATCGCTTCATCTTCCTGCGGAGCTTGATCGATTGGCTCGCTGGCTTCAGGCAACAACGAACGGATTTCACTCTTTTCCAGCTCGATGGTTTTGACGATAGGGGCTGAATGCGGGTGGTACACATAGGGCCGCCAGACGGCGACCGCTAAAGTGAGAACTGTAAGAGACCCCAGCATGACGCGGTGGGGTCTAGGCAGATTGTTAAATGCCAGGGCGACAGAGCGGGCTATCTGTTGCACGTATTCACTTCCTCGTTAATCTCCTTTCAGGCAGCTTGAATACTGGTTCGCCAATTGGCTGAGAAACTGCGAGTAGCTCGTTTTGCTCAACGTAATATGGGTTCCAAGCGGGTCCAGGGTTCCCATGCGCACGGAAGTTCCCCTGGCCACGGCTTCAACGACCGCTGGCCTGAACTGTGGCTCAGCAAAAACGCATGTCGCTTTTTGCTCAACCAACTGTGTTCTTATTTCATGTAAACGCTGCGCACCAGGCTGAATTTCCGGGTTGACGGTAAAATGCCCCAGCGGGGTCAGACCGTAGTGTTTTTCATAGTAGCCATAAGCATCATGAAAAACGAAATACCCTTTTCCTTTCAATGGTGCGAGCTCGTTACCTACCTGCTTATCGGTTGCGGCTAATTGTGCCTCAAAATCCTTCAGGTTGGCGTCTAGTTTGGCTCGACTTTGCGGCATAAGTTCCACTAATTTATCGTGGATTGCAACCGCTGAGAGCCGCGCTATCTCTGGAGAAAGCCAAAGATGCATGTTGTACTCGCCATGATGGTGATGGTCGTCACCTTTTTCACCTTCGCCGTGGTCGTGCCCTTCGTCATGATCGTCATCATCTGCCCCTTTCATGAGCAGCGGTTTCACACCGGCAAGTTCAGCAATGGTGACCTTTTTCTGCGCAGGTGTCTGGCTCGCGGACTTTTGCATGAACGCTTCCATCTCTGGACCAATCCACACCACTAAGTCCGCGTTCTGTAAGCGTTTTGCATCAGATGGACGCAGTGAATAGTCATGTTCTGACGCACCGTCAGGCAGCAAAACTTGCGTTTCAGTGACGCCGTCGGCGATGGCTGAAGCGATGAAACCCAGCGGCTTAAGCGAAGCGACAACGGCGGCGTTAACATCTTGTGCTGCGGAGCCCAAAAGGGCAGCGGATAATGCTGCGAAAAGAAGCGTATTTTTATGTAACATAATGCAACTTATGATCGTAATGAATGAGTTGAATGTGATATTATAACATTCGATGACTTCTGCAAGCTTAAATTGACATGATGAATTTAGTTTCTCTCGAAAATATCTCGGTCTCATTCGGGCAGCGCCGCGTCCTTTCTGACGTGTCCCTGAATCTGAAACCGGGCAAAATATTGACGTTGCTCGGCCCCAATGGTGCAGGTAAATCGACGCTCGTTCGAGTGGTTCTTGGTCTGGTAGCACCTGATGCAGGTGTCATCAAGCGCGACGAAAAACTGCGAATTGGCTATGTTCCGCAAAAATTGCATCTGGACTCTACCCTGCCGCTGACCGTGAGTCGCTTTCTGCGACTGCGCCCCGGTACGCGTAAAGCCGATATCCTCCCTGCGTTAAAGCGCGTTCAGGCGGGCCATCTGATTGAAGCCCCCTTGCAGAAATTGTCGGGTGGCGAGACGCAACGCGTACTGCTGGCACGAGCGTTACTGAGCCAACCCCAGCTTCTCGTGCTCGATGAACCGACTCAGGGTGTCGATGTTAACGGTCAGGTTGCGCTGTACGACTTAATTGACCAACTCCGACGCGAGCTGGATTGCGCCGTGCTGATGGTTTCGCACGATCTGCATTTAGTGATGGCGAAAACCGACGAAGTCCTGTGCCTGAATCATCACATCTGCTGTTCGGGTACACCTGAAGTCGTATCCATGCATCCGGAGTTTATTTCGATGTTTGGCTCCCGCGGTGCGGAACAGCTTGGGATTTATCGCCACAACCATAATCATCGTCATGATTTACAGGGACGAATTGTTCTGCGTCGGGGAAATGGACACTCATGATTGAATTGTTATTACCCGGCTGGCTTGCCGGGATTATGCTCGCCTGTGCAGCGGGTCCGCTGGGTTCATTTGTCGTCTGGCGTCGAATGTCCTATTTCGGCGATACGCTGGCACATGCTTCACTGTTAGGCGTGGCATTTGGTTTACTGTTGGATGTGAATCCATTCTATGCGGTTATTGCCGTCACGTTGATGCTGGCCGCAGGCCTGGTGTGGCTCGAAAAACGCCCTCACCTCGCAGTCGATACCCTGTTGGGTATCATGGCGCACAGCGCATTGTCTCTTGGCCTGGTGGTGGTGAGCCTGATGTCGAACATTCGTGTCGATTTGATGGCGTATCTGTTTGGCGATTTGCTGGCGGTGACGCCAGAAGATCTGATCTTTATCGCGATTGGCGTTGTGATTGTGCTGGGGATTTTGCTGTGGCAGTGGCGAAATTTGCTCGCCATGACCGTCAGTGAAGATTTGGCCTTTGTGGACGGCGTTAAGCTTCAGCGCGTGAAGCTGTTGCTGATGCTAGTAACCGCTCTGACGATTGGCGTCGCGATGAAATTTGTCGGGGCGCTGATCATCACCTCTTTGCTGATTATCCCGGCCGCGACGGCGCGTCGTTTTGCTCGTACACCTGAGCAAATGGCGGGAGTCGCCGTGGTTATCGGCATGATTGCGGTAACGGGTGGATTAACCTTCTCAGCGTTTTACGATACGCCTGCTGGCCCGTCGGTAGTGCTCTGCGCCGCGCTGATGTTTATCTTCAGCATGATGAAAAAGCCCGCCAGTTGACGCTTTTACCCTCTCCCAGCGGAGAGGTTAAAAGCGTTAAGGCATTTCCGGTGGGGTGATGCCAAAGTGGTTCCACGCACGCACCGTCGCCATACGTCCACGCGGGGTGCGCTGCAAGAAGCCCTGCTGAATCAGATAGGGCTCCAGAACGTCCTCTATCGTTTCGCGCTCTTCCCCAATCGCCGCCGCCAGGTTGTCCAGCCCGACCGGCCCGCCAAAGAATTTATCCAGAATCGCCAGCAGCAGCTTGCGGTCCATGTAGTCAAAACCTTCGGCATCAACGTTAAGCATATCCAACGCCTGAGCCGCGACGTCCAGGGAGATCGTCCCGTCGTGTTTCACTTCGGCGAAATCGCGCACACGCCGCAGCAGACGGTTGGCGATACGAGGCGTACCACGGGAGCGCTTCGCCACTTCAAATGCGCCATCATCGCTGAGCTCCAGCCCCATAAATCGGGCGCTGCGACCCACGATATATTGCAGATCGGGCACCTGATAAAATTCAAGACGCTGCACAATACCGAAACGATCGCGAAGCGGTGAGGTCAAGGAACCTGCCCGCGTCGTCGCACCGATGAGGGTAAACGGCGGCAGGTCGATTTTAATGGAGCGCGCCGCAGGGCCTTCGCCAATCATGATATCCAGCTGATAGTCTTCCATTGCCGGATACAGTACTTCTTCAACCACGGGCGAGAGACGGTGGATCTCGTCGATAAACAGAACATCGTGCGGCTCAAGGTTAGTGAGCATTGCCGCCAAATCTCCTGCTTTTTCCAGCACCGGACCTGACGTGGTGCGTAAATTAACGCCCATCTCGTTAGCCACAATATTCGCTAACGTGGTTTTTCCGAGCCCAGGTGGGCCAAAAATCAGCAGATGATCGAGCGCTTCACCGCGAAGCTTCGCCGCCTGGATAAAGATTTCCATTTGCGAGCGTACCTGCGGCTGGCCGATGTACTCCTCCAGAAACTTTGGGCGGATGGCACGATCCACCACATCCTCTGGCAGGTTACTGGCTGCCGATATCAGGCGGTCTGCTTCAATCATCCTTTACCTCACAATGCAGCGCGGAGCGCTTCACGAATCAGGGTTTCACTGTTAGCGTCGGGTTTGGCGATTTTACTCACCATACGGCTGGCTTCCTGAGGCTTATAGCCCAATGCTACCAGCGCAGCCACCGCTTCTTGCTCTGCATCATCAGATGTTGGCCCGTTCGGTGACGTCAATACCAGATCGGCGGCTGGCGTAAACAGATCGCCATGCAGACCCTTGAAGCGATCTTTCATTTCGACAATCAGTCGCTCGGCGGTTTTTTTGCCAATACCTGGCAGTTTTATCAATGCAGCGGGATCTTCACGCTCAACGGCATTCACAAACTGTTGCGCAGACATGCCGGACAAAATGGCCAGCGCCAGCTTCGGCCCTACGCCGTTGGTTTTAATCAGCTCACGGAAAAGCATCCGTTCCTGCTTATTGTTGAAACCATACAGCAGCTGCGCATCTTCACGCACCACAAATTGGGTGAAGATGATGGCTTCTTTGCCCGCGTCCGGAAGTTCATAGAAACAGGTCATCGGCATATGGACTTCATACCCCACGCCTCCTGTTTCAAGCAGGACTAACGGGGGTTGTTTTTCAAGAATAATGCCTCTGAGTCTGCCAATCACATGACACTCCTGCGTTAAGGGCTAAAGATTTACCGCCATCATAAAAAAAGGCTGGATGTTTATCCAGCCTGATTTGTGATTATCGTAACCGACCTCGCGCCAGACTGAGCCGAGACTCACTCATTTGCATGGAATTTTGGGTCACGTGACAGTGCGTTATCGCAATGGCCAGCGCATCCGCGGCATCGGCTTGCGGATTTGCCTGGAGTTTAAGCAAGGTGCGCACCATGTGCTGCACCTGGCTTTTGTCAGCACCGCCCGTCCCTACTACGGTCTGCTTAACCTGACGCGCAGCATATTCGAACACGGGCAAATCCTGGTTGACTGCCGCAACGATCGCGACGCCGCGCGCCTGGCCCAATTTCAGTGCTGAATCGGCATTTTTCGCCATAAAGACCTGCTCTATGGCGAAGAAATCTGGCTGAAACTGGGTGATGATTTCCGACACGCCCGCGTAAATCAACTTGAGACGCGACGGTAAATCATCAACTTTGGTGCGAATGCACCCGCTGCCAAGATAAGTTAACTGACGCCCGACCTGGCGAATAACGCCATAACCGGTGATGCGTGAGCCGGGGTCAATCCCGAGGATAATCGACATCACGCATCTCCTGTAAGGGGTTCAGAGGCCCTCATCAGAGAGTCGCTGCAACCTCATCAGAAATTTCACCGTTATGGTAAACTTCCTGCACGTCATCACAATCTTCGAGCATGTCGATCAGACGCAGCAGTTTTGGCGCGGTTTCCGCATCCATATCCGCTTTGGTTGACGGGATCATGGACACTTCAGCGTTATCGGCTTTGAGACCCATAGCAGCCAGTGCATCACGCACAGCGCCCATCTCTTCCCACGCGGTGTAGACATCAATCGCGCCGTCATCAAAGGTCACTACGTCTTCAGCACCGGCTTCCAGCGCCGCTTCCATAATCGCATCTTCATCGCCCGCATCGAAAGAGATAACCCCTTTCTTGCTGAACAGATAGGCTACGGAACCGTCAGTGCCCAAGTTACCACCCGTTTTGGTGAAGGCATGACGCACTTCGGCAACGGTACGGTTACGGTTGTCAGACAGACACTCGACCATGACCGCTGTACCGCCAGGACCGTAACCTTCATAAATGATGGTTTCCATGTTCGCGTCGTCATCGCCGCCCACACCACGCGCGATAGCGCGGTTCAGGGTGTCACGCGTCATGTTGTTCGCCAGCGCTTTATCGATAGCCGCGCGCAGACGTGGGTTAGAACCCGCATCACCGCCGCCCAGACGCGCAGCTGTCACCAGTTCACGAATAATCTTTGTGAAAATTTTACCGCGCTTGGCATCCTGTGCCGCTTTGCGGTGCTTTGTGTTGGCCCACTTACTATGACCTGCCATAAAAAGTTCTCCAAAATTATCCTTCGCCTTTCAGCTTCCAGATGCGTTGGCTGCGCCTGCTTAAGCCCGTCACTTACCGAAGTAAGCGCCTGGCGATTAACGGTCTTGCCGCTTTGCTGGAAACGAAAATGCTCGGAAATTAATTAACATTAATTACAAATTCTTCAATCGCCTGCCGATTGCTCCACGACTTAGTGAGCGCTGCGGCCTCTGTCGCATCAACCCAGCGGTAGGTTAAATGTTCCGTGAACACAATTTCCCGTTCGTGGGGCAGCGCAAGACAGAACCATGATTCCGTATTGCGCTTAATTCCCGGCGCATAGCGATGACGTAAATGGCTAAATATTTCAAACTCCACCGTGCGCTGGCAGTTCATCAAGGTCAGTTGCTCGTCGGCAACATCAATCAGGACCTCTTCCTTTACTTCGCGCGCGGCGGCCTGCAGCGCGGTTTCTCCGTCTTCCAGACTGCCGGTGACCGACTGCCAGAAATCAGGATCGTCGCGCCGCTGCAACATCAGCACCCGTCTGGTGTCGGCTGCAAAAATGACGACTAACACCGAAACGGGACGCTTAAAGGCCATATCAGTTTTTCTCTTCCTTCTTCACCACGTCGATACCCAGCTCAGCTAAGGATGCCGGGTTAGCGAAACTTGGCGCTTCGGTCATCAGACACGCAGCGGCAGTGGTTTTCGGGAAGGCGATAACGTCACGGATGTTATCGGTGCCGGTCAGCAGCATGGTCAGACGGTCCAGACCAAACGCCAGACCCGCGTGCGGCGGAGTACCGTACTTCAGCGCATCCAGCAGGAAGCCAAACTTCTCGCGCTGCTCTTGCTCATTGATGCCCAGAATGCCAAACACGGTCTGCTGCATTTCACCGCTGTGAATACGCACTGAACCGCCGCCGACTTCGTAGCCGTTGATAACCATGTCGTAGGCGTTCGCAATCGCGGTTTCTGGCGCTGCTTTCAGCTCGTCGGCGTTCATGTCTTTCGCGGCAGTGAACGGGTGGTGCATTGCGGTCAAGCCGCCTTCACCGTCGTCTTCGAACATTGGGAAGTCGATAACCCACAGCGGCGCCCATTTGGCTTCGTCGGTCAGGCTCAGATCTTTACCCAGCTTGAGACGCAGCGCACCAAGTGCATCGGCAACCACTTTTTTGTTGTCCGCGCCGAAGAAGATCATATCGCCGTCCTGCGCGCCCGTGCGCTCAAGAATGGACTCAACGATTTCTGCGTTCAGGAATTTAGCAACCGGGCTGGTAATGCCCTCGATGCCTTTCGCACGTTCGGTGACTTTAATATACGCCAGTCCTTTCGCGCCGTAGATCTTCACGAAATTGCCGTAGTCGTCAATTTGTTTACGGCTCAAGCTTGCGCCGCCAGGAACTCGCAGTGCAGCCACACGGCCTTTCGCATCGTTAGCCGGACCGGAGAAGACCGCAAACTCAACCGCTTTCAGCAGGTCAGCAACGTCCACCAGCTCCATTGGGTTACGCAGGTCCGGTTTATCAGAACCGTAACGACGTTCCGCTTCAGCAAAGGTCATGACCGGGAAATCGCCCAGATCCACACCTTTAACATCCAGCCACAGGCTGCGAACCAGCGCTTCCATCAGCTCACGCACTTGCGGCGCGGTCATGAAGGAAGTTTCGACGTCGATCTGGGTAAATTCAGGCTGACGGTCTGCGCGCAAGTCTTCATCACGGAAACATTTTACGATCTGATAGTAGCGATCGAAGCCCGACATCATCAGCAGCTGTTTGAACAGCTGAGGAGACTGTGGCAATGCGTAGAATTTGCCTTTATGGACGCGTGAAGGGACCAGATAGTCGCGCGCGCCTTCTGGCGTGGCTTTGGTCAGCATCGGGGTTTCGATATCCAGGAAACCGTGGTCGTCCATAAAGCGGCGCACCAGGCTGGTGATTTTGGCGCGGGTTTTCAGACGCTGAGCCATTTCCGGACGACGCAGATCCAGATAGCGGAATTTCAGACGCGCTTCTTCGGTATTGACGTGGTTGGAGTCAAGCGGCAGCGATTCTGAACGGTTGATGATGGTCAGATCGGACGCGAGAACTTCGATTTCGCCGGTTGCCATGTCCGCATTGATATTTTTTTCGTCACGCGCACGCACGGTGCCGGTAACCTGGATGCAGAACTCATTACGCAGTTCGGAGGCCAGTTTTAACGCCTCAGCACGATCCGGATCGAAGAACACCTGAACGATGCCTTCACGATCGCGTAAATCGATGAAGATTAGGCTACCAAGGTCACGACGACGGTTGACCCAACCACACAGGGTCACCTGCTGTCCGACGTGGGACTGACGTAACTGCCCGCAATATTCTGTACGCATGAGATATCCCTTAATTTAGCCGCAGGCTAAATGTCGCCTGTTTGACAGGCTACTATGTCGCAGCTTTCTGTATGTCACTAATGGGTGAAAAAAGGCGGCTATTATACTGGAAATTCCGCCGTACGATAAGAGAGAAGCGCGCCAGACGCGTGATTGCTGCGCTCTTATTGCGCATTCTCACAAAAATTAACAAAATTATCCGATCTTCAACAGGCTTTCTCGTCGTAAGGTGTTACCTAAGCTAATTATTTGACTGGAGTTAACATGTTCACACTGGATGCCACCAAAACCGCGCTTGTAGTGATTGATTTGCAGGAAGGCATTTTGCCCTTCGCTGGAGGCCCACATACTGCGACGGACGTTGTCAGCCGCAGTGCGCGACTCGCTGAGAAGTGCCGGGAAAATGGTTCACCGGTGGTGATGGTGCGTGTGGGCTGGTCTGCGGATTTTGCCGAAGCGCTGAAACAACCTGTCGACGCGCAGAACCCAGGCCTGGCCCTGCCGGACAACTGGTGGGATTATCCGCACACGCTGGGCAAGCAGGATAGCGATATCGAAGTCACGAAGCGCCAGTGGGGCGCGTTCTACGGTACAGATCTTGAGCTGCAGCTGCGCCGTCGCGGGATCGACACCATTATCCTGTGCGGCATCTCCACGAACATCGGTGTGGAATCCACCGCACGAAACGCCTGGGAGATGGGCTTTAATCTGGTGATTGCCGAAGACGCCTGTAGCGCAGCCGCGACTGATCAGCATGTGGGCAGTATGAAAAACATCTTCCCGCGTATCGGTCGCGTGCGCACAACCGACGAGATTTTAAGCGCGTTATGATTTATCTGGGTCTCCCGCAATGGTCGCATCCTAAATGGGTGCGCCTTGGCATTACCAGTCTCGAAGAATATGCCCGACACTTTAATTGCGTCGAGGGTAACACCACGCTGTACGCACTTCCGAGAGCAGAAATCGTTGATCGCTGGCGCGAGCAAACGACCGATGATTTTCGCTTTTGCTTTAAATTCCCGGCGACAATTTCTCACAACGCCGCGCTGCGAAACTGCGGTGATCTTACGCAGGAATTCCTGGAACGAATGTCACCGCTGGCAAATCGAATCGGACAGTACTGGCTGCAACTGCCCGCCACCTTTAGCCCGCGAGATTTACCCGCGCTGTGGCAGTTTCTTGATGCCCTGCCCCGCGACTTTAGCTATGGCGTTGAAGTTCGGCATCCGGAGTTTTTCGCGAAAGGTGAATCTGAAAAAGCGTTTAATCGTGGCTTACACGATCGCGGCATAAATCGCGTGATACTGGACAGTCGTCCGGTGCACAGTGCTATTCCTCATAATGAAGCCATTATTGAGGCCCAACGCAAAAAGCCGAAGGTGCCGGTTCACGCGATTGTCACAGCCAACAATCCGATGGTCAGGTTTATCGGCAGCGATAACATGCAGCAAAATCGCGATATGTTTGGCGTCTGGCTACAAACGTTGCCGAAATGGGAACAGACCACGACACCCTATCTTTTCCTTCATACACCGGACATTGCTCAGGCCCCTGAACTGGTCGATGTTCTTTGGCAAGCCTTGCAGGCTGCCGCTCCGTCGCTTGGCCCCGCCCCCGCCATCCCACAACAATCTTCTCTTTTCTGAAATCAGCCCCTATCATAGAAGTGCCATCTGCCAAAACAACAGGGAGTTTGTATGGTCAGCGCGCTGTACGCGGTGTTAGGTGCATTACTACTGATTAAATTTTCGTTCGATGTTGTGCGCCTGAGAATGCAATACCGTGTCTCTTACGGTGACGGTGGATTTTCGGAATTACAAAGTGCGATCCGCATTCACGGCAATGCCGTGGAATATATTCCTGTTGCATTAATTCTGCTGCTGCTCATGGAAATGGACGGCGCTGAAACCTGGATGGTTCACGTCTGCGGTCTGCTGTTGATCGCCGGGCGTATTATGCATTACTACGGTTTTCACCACCGCTTATTCCGCTGGCGTCGTTCCGGCATGAGCGCCACCTGGTGCTCACTGTTACTGATGGTGCTGGCAAACCTGTGGTATATGCCGTGGGAGTTGGTTTTCTCGTTTCATTAGCGCACAATACGCCACTTTATTTTTCCCGGATTTTTACGTTATGACCGATCGCGACACGCTTTTTTCCGCGCCTATCGCCAGTCTGGGCGACTGGACCTTTGATGAACGGGTAGCCGAAGTCTTCCCGGATATGATCCAGCGCTCTGTTCCAGGTTACTCCAATATTATCTCTATGATCGGCATGCTGGCTGAGCGTTTCGTTCAGCCCGGCACGCAGGTCTATGACCTGGGTTGCTCGCTGGGCGCGGCAACGCTGTCCGTTCGTCGTAACGTGCATCATGAAGGCTGCAAAATTATTGCTGTCGACAACTCTCCTGCTATGGTTGAGCGCTGCCGTCGTCATCTTGACGCCTATAAAGCGCCCACGCCAGTTGAGGTGATCGAAGGCGATATCCGCACTGTCGAGATCAAAAATGCCTCGATGGTCGTGCTTAATTTTACTCTGCAGTTTCTGGAACCCGACGATCGCCAGTTATTGCTGGACAAAATTTACCAGGGGCTCAATCCTGGCGGAGCATTGGTTCTGTCTGAAAAATTCAGTTTCGAAGACGCCAGCGTTGGCGAACTGCTTTTCAATATGCACCATGATTTTAAGCGTGCTAACGGCTACAGTGAACTGGAAATCAGCCAGAAACGCAGCATGCTGGAAAACGTGATGCTGACCGACTCCGTCGAAGCCCACAAAGCGCGTTTACATAAAGCCGGATTTGAACACAGTGAACTCTGGTTCCAGTGCTTCAACTTTGGTTCTTTGGTGGCATTGAAAGGCGGTCAGGCATGATTGAGTTCAGCAATTTTTATCAGCTTATCGCTAAAAACCATCTCTCCCACTGGCTTGAAACATTGCCCGCACAGGTTGCCGCCTGGCAGCGCGAACAGCTGCACGGTAAGTTTAAGCAGTGGAGCAATGCCGTCGAGTTTTTACCGGAAATGACGCCGTATAAACTGGATCTGCTGCACAGCGTAACGGCTGAAAGCGAAGAGCCGCTAAGCGATGGGCAACTGCTGCGCCTCGATAAATTAATGCGCAATCTCATGCCCTGGCGTAAAGGACCATTTTCACTTTATGGCCTGAATATTGATACCGAATGGCGTTCCGACTGGAAATGGGATCGCGTCTTGCCTCATCTGTCGGATTTAACCGGGCGCACAATTCTCGACGTGGGTTGCGGGAGCGGTTACCACATGTGGCGCATGATCGGCGCTGGCGCGCATCTGGCCGTTGGTATCGACCCGATGCAGCTGTTTCTATGTCAGTTCGAAGCCGTACGTAAATTACTGGGCAACGATCAACGCGCGCACCTGCTGCCGCTGGGTATAGAACAGTTGCCGGCCCTGGCTGCCTTTGACACCGTCTTTTCGATGGGCGTGCTTTATCACCGCCGTTCGCCGCTCGAGCATTTATGGCAGCTGAAAGATCAGCTGGTCAACGGCGGCGAACTGGTGCTAGAAACGCTGGTGATTGAAGGTGATGAAAATGCGGTGCTGGTGCCGGGCGACCGTTATGCGCAGATGCGTAATGTCTATTTCATTCCTTCCGCCCTGGCGTTGAAAAACTGGCTGGAAAAGTGTGGTTTTGTGGATGTGCGTATTGCCGATGTGTGCGTCACATCGACAGAAGAGCAGCGACGCACGGAATGGCTGACCACCGAATCCCTGGCTGAGTTCCTCGATCCAAACGACAGTACAAAAACGATCGAAGGCTATCCTGCGCCTATGCGCGCAGTGTTGATCGCCACAAAGCCGTAAAAACAGTATCGGTTGCAGGAAAAAACGATAAAAAAAGGCCCCTGTTGAAATTGCAGGGGCCTGGTACAAGCAAGCATCATATTGGGCAAGATGATGCGCGGTAAAAATCGGTACGTTGCTACACGTGATGACGCTCAATTATCGATTTCATTACCGCAACCGACTCTCCCTCTACGCCATAGCGGGAATACTCATCCGCTTCAGCATCCGTCGACATTGACAATCCTGTATTGCGATAACGCATGGGCGAAGGCGTCCATTTGCCTGCAGAGCTATGAAGCTCCTCAACCCCGGCGTTGATAAAGATTTCCAGATTGCTGGCACGGACACCCGCGCCTGCCATGATTATTGGAACACCTGATTGTGCTTTAAGTTCCGTAATTAATTTTATTCCTTTTTCAGCGGACGATTCCTGCCCCGACGTCAGGATACGCGACACCCCTAATTCCGCCAAATTATCAAACGCTTGAAGCGGATTTCGGCACATATCAAACGCACGATGAAATGTCACCGCCATTCCTTTCGCGGCCATAATAACCTGACGCATACGCGGCATATCGACGTTGCCATCTTCATCCAGCAAACCAATCACCAGCCCCGGGAAACCCAGATCGCGAACCATCGCGATGTCTTCCAGCATGGCGTCAAATTCACCCGCTGAATAGAAAAAGTCACCGCCACGAGGGCGAATAATCGGGTGTACCGGGATTGTCACGGTCTGGCGAACCGATTTCAGTACGCCGTATGACGGCGTTAACCCGCCCTCTTTTGGCGCCGCACATAATTCAATGCGATCGGCTCCGTACTGTTGCGCCGTTACCGCGCATTCAGCGCTATAACAACAGATCTCCAAAAGCGCCAAGGCATCCTCCTTAAAATTGACGTTAACGCATCATCATGCCACGCCCCAAAACGACTGACGTCGCGTGAGTTCACAAACTTATGTGACTTAGGCTTCACTCGCGACGATTTGCTCAAGTGTCCATGGGTGAAATTTCACTGTCACTTTGCCATCTGTTACTGCCAGCGTGGGATTTGGCAGTCGCTCGCGAGCCCCTTTCGGTGAACTGGTTTTGACAAAGATACCCGGCTTGCTTAAACCATCATCTGACAATAAGGCAAGTGCGCGCGCGTTCAGGGTGTCGGGGTCGCCCGGCAACACAATTTCAATATGCTCCCAGCCCTCAATCGGATAACGTTTTTCGCCCGGCCATGGCAATTCAATCACGCTAAACTGCCAGTGCGCCACGCATACGGGTTCGTGAAGCTTAAACAAACAAATAGGACGACCGTTAATTTCGGTTTCAGACAGCAGTTCGCCGCACTGTTCAAACCCACGACGCCAGCGTTCCGCCGTGGCATTTTGATGGCAGCGAAGAGAAATGTGATCGGCGTCGAGGGGTGCAATATCCAGCCCAAGCTGAGTGGCAAGTTCTGTGAACGCCTGAGTGAAACGCGGAAGATCTGCGGAAATATCATGCAGTTCATCAATGGATTGCCAGTTCGTCATCAGAAGGTCTCTTATCGTGTTTCAAAGCCGCTAATTTACTCTGTTGGCTCCCGTCAACCAACCGCACTTTTGAGGATTTTACCGTTGCATGCTTATGCACTCTTTCATCGCCTGTTTTCTGCACGCTCCTGAGGCGGTGCATTGCTGACGCCAGGTGCCATTTGCAGTATACTCCCGCCCTAAATTCTTAAACTGGCGCGGGTTGTCGCTCATCCGCTTCAAAAAGGTAAGGTATCCAGGTGAATATTCAGGCTCTTCTCTCCGAAAAAGTCAGTCAGGCACTGATTGCCGCAGGTGCGCCTGCGGATTGCGAACCACAGGTTCGTCAGTCAGCAAAAGTACAGTTTGGCGACTATCAGGCCAATGGCGTGATGGCAGTGGCTAAAAAACTGGGCATGCCGCCGCGACAACTCGCTGAGCTGGTACTGACTCATCTGGATCTCAACGGCATCGCCAACAAGGTTGAGATTGCAGGCCCTGGCTTCATCAACATTTTCCTGGATCCTGCCTTCCTGGCAAGCCACGTTGACGCCGCGCTGAAATCCGATCGTCTGGACGTTGCTCAGCCGAAAGCCGAAACGATTGTAGTTGATTACTCGGCCCCCAACGTGGCGAAAGAGATGCACGTCGGTCACCTGCGTTCCACGATTATCGGTGATGCCGCTGTCCGTACGCTGGAGTTCCTGGGCCATAAAGTGATTCGCGCTAACCACGTGGGTGACTGGGGTACACAGTTCGGCATGCTAATCGCATTCCTTGAAAAACAGCAGCAGGAAAATGCCGGCGAAATGGCGCTGGCTGACCTCGAAGGTTTTTACCGCGAAGCGAAAAAACACTACGACGAAGATGCAGCTTTCGCCGAACGCGCGCGCAGCTACGTTGTAAAACTGCAGGGCGGCGACGAATACTTCCGCGAGATGTGGCGCAAGCTGGTTGACATCACTATGTCCCAGAACCAGCTCGCGTATAACCGTCTGAACGTTACGCTGACCCGTGACGACGTGATGGGTGAAAGCCTTTACAACCCAATGCTGCCGGGTATTGTGGCCGATCTGAAAGCCAAAAAACTGGCGGTAGAGAGCGAAGGGGCAACGGTTGTTTTCCTTGATGAGTATAAAAACAAGGAAGGTGAACCGATGGGCGTGATCATCCAGAAAAAGGATGGCGGCTATTTGTACACCACCACGGATATCGCGTGTGCGAAATACCGTTACGAAACGCTGCATGCCGATCGCGTGTTGTATTACATCGACTCCCGTCAGCATCAGCACCTGATGCAGGCCTGGACTATCGTGCGTAAAGCCGGTTATGTGCCGGAATCCGTTCCGCTGGAACACCACATGTTTGGCATGATGCTGGGTAAAGACGGCAAGCCGTTCAAAACCCGCGCGGGTGGCACGGTAAAACTGTCCGACCTGCTGGACGAAGCGCTGGAACGCGCACGCCGCCTGGTGGCTGAGAAGAACCCAGACATGCCTACCGAAGAGCTGGAAAAACTGGCAAATGCTGTAGGTATTGGCGCCGTGAAATACGCGGATCTCTCCAAGAACCGTACCACTGATTACATTTTCGACTGGGATAACATGCTGGCCTTCGAGGGCAACACTGCGCCGTACATGCAGTATGCCTACACCCGCGTGCTGTCCGTCTTCCGTAAAGCCAATATCGATGAAAGCGCGCTGGCTAACGCCGCCGTCGTCATCACCGAAGATCGCGAAGCGCAGCTGGCTGCCCGCCTGTTGCAGTTCGAAGAAACGCTGACCGTGGTTGCCCGTGAAGGCACCCCGCATGTGATGTGTTCTTATCTGTACGATCTCGCAGGTCTGTTCTCAGGCTTTTACGAGCACTGCCCTATCCTCACTGCCGAAAACGAAGAAGCGCGCAACAGCCGCCTCAAGCTGGCGCAGTTGACGGCCAAAACGCTGAAGTTAGGTCTGGATACTCTGGGTATCGAAACCGTCGAGCGTATGTAACGCAGAAACAAAAAACCCGGCAGATGCCGGGTTTTTTATTATCAGAAGTATTTTCGCAAATATTCCGTGAGACACAGAATCGCCATCGCCTGTCCGTAAGGCATTGAGGTTCTTGGGATCTGACGGTAAAACTCCAGATTACTTCCCATCCCCGTCCCAAACGACGTTTGTAGCAGCTCGCCCTCCGGTGAGATGTTTTTCACTATCCCACGAATTGCTCTTTCCGCCACGTCGGCGTATTCCGCACTCACATAACGCTTACGCACGGCTTTCAGTATTCCGTACGCAAAGCCCGCCGTCGCTGACGATTCCAGATACGAATTCGGATCGTCGAGCAGCGTATGCCACAGCCCACTGTCATCCTGACACGTCGCCAGTGCCGCAATTTGGGCATGTAAAACCTGCACCAGATAACGCCGTACGGCATTGTTTTCCGGCAAATCAACCAGCTCAAGGAAATCGGGGATCACGATCGTTAACCAGCTATTCCCACGAGCCCAACGCGCCTTCGCAAAGTTGTGCTGTCCGTCGTAGTTCCAGCCGTGGAACCACAGACCCGTTTCCCTGTCCATCAGGTTCTGGACATGGAGCAAAAACTGATAAACCGACTCTTCCACGTAATCGGGACGATTCAACAATTTGCCAATTTTCGCCAGCGGCAGAACGGTCATCATCAGCGTGTCATCCCACATCTGCTGATGATTTTCTTCTGCCAGCGTGATGTGTTGCATCCCTCCGTGGTCCGTACGCGGCATGTCATTCATCGCCCATTCCGCCCAGGTTTGCAGCCACGGCAGATACGTTGGGTTTTGCGTTTCTTCGTAACGGTACGCCAGCGTCAGAAAGGGCGCCATCGTGTTGACGTTTTTGGTGGTGGCGCCTTCAGCAAAGCGATCGGCAAACCAGGTGTCGATGATTTGACGCATTTCGTCGTCACCGGTCTGGCAGTAATACTGCCAGATTCCGTAAAGCCCCACGCCGTGGGTCCACTCCCACCCCGCCCAACCTTTGGTATCAATGACGCGCCCGTCGTCCAGTCGCAGTAAAAACTCGCCGTTTTTATCATGAATATTCACCAGGTTGTGCGTTACCTTTTGAATCAGCGATTTCAGCTCATCCCTGGCAATAAAGTGCTCGGGCTGACGCAGTAACGGGCTATGTTTGACAGGCCAAACCTTCATTTTCTTATCCTCTGTGATAGGTCGAGTTCAGTACCGCGCGATCCTTCAGCGCAGGTGCAACAGGTTTATTGCGATTCAGGTAACCAATATTGTTGTTACCCCACAGCGATTCGAATGGCATTCCCGCCAGCATCTCTACAGTGGCGCGGGCCTGCGGCGTGGCGGTCTCAGGCATGGCTCGGCCGGACTCACGCATTTTGGCGGTTTCTTCACGCAGCGTGCTGTGCGTTTGGAGGTTGAGCTTGAAGCGCAACGAAACGAGGAAACCACAGATCAGGACCAGAATGGTGCCCACACTCAGAATCATCAGAATGGTGTGGCTGACGTCTGCGGGCTGTGTTTTCTGGCCGCTCACAAAGCCAGACATCTGCATCACAATACCCACCAGCATGATGGCACCCGCCTGCGAGGCTTTGCGCGTCAGGGTCATGATGCCGGCAAAAATCCCTTCGCGACGCTGACCGGTGATCACTTCATCAACATCCGCGATGTAGGTATACACGTTCCATGGAACATAGTTGATTCCGCCGCGCCCGAGACCCGCAACGGCAGAGACCAACAGCAACAGTGCGTACACATCGCTGAGTCCTGCGTAATACAGCACAGCGTAGGAGATTGACGCCAGACCAAACAGCACCACGACCATGCGGTATGACGGCGCAGGGCCAAAGCGGATGCACAGTGGGATCATCGCGATAACGGCGATGAACTGGAAGATTGCCATTGTGCCCAGCAGGTTAGACGCCATCGACGCTTCCTGCATCAGCACAAAAACGACGTAATAGGTGAATACCGCGTTAAACACGTCCTGCGCAATGTACCCGCCGAGATACATGCCCAGATGCTGGCGGAAAATCTTCACGCGCAGCGTGGAGCTTAACTCCACAAACAGACGGTTAAGGCTTTGCCAAAGGTTGAGCTGTTTCTTCTCTTCTTCCGCCCTGAGCGCCGCTTCAGACCACTCTTCTCGCGGACGTTCCCAGGTAAAGAACCAGACAAACGTCAGCATGACGGCGCAGAGTACAGAGAACACCAGGCTTGCATAGAAGAAGGAGACGGCGTTGTCTTTGCCAAAATGCGTCAGCAAAATACCCGGCAGGAAAGAGGCCAGAATCGCCGACATCTGTGCCATGGAGATACGTGCGCCAGAAAATTTGGTTTTCTGTTTGAAATCGTCGGTCATTTCCGGCACCAGGGTTTCATAAGGCACCAGAATCATGGTGTAGACAATATCAAAGACCAGATAAGTCAGCAGGTAGTACCAGAATCCCATGTCGCCTACCCACATCAGTGAGTAGCTAAATACGCAGGGAATACCCAGCAGGATAAAGAATTTGCGGCGGCCAAACCGTTTGCCGAGCCAGGTGGTGCCGAAGTTATCCGTCAAAAAGCCCATCAGCGGGCTGACAACGGCATCCAGAACCCTTGCCGCAGCAAAGATGAAAGTCGCCTCAATCGGCGTGAGTCCACAGAAAGTCGTGTAAAAATACAAAAGCCAGGCAGCCGTCAGCGCGGTCGTGCCTGCGCCAAGAAAGTCGCCTGAACCATAAGCGAGGTAATTTGAGAGTCCTATTTTGCGTGTTTTCATTGCCGTTAACCCTTTCAGTTTTGGGAGACTCCCTGGGAAGCAAACCTCATCCGGGAGTTTTTACACGGCTACAGTAGAAGTATCGTCAAGGGGATACCTTTCTGTTTTTGCCATCGCACTGAAACAAATGGCAATAATGCAAAGAGATTAAGTACGCGTGTCACTGATTTATAAAACAGCGTTTCTCTTGCATCAAAAGGTTGGGTCATTTTTTGCGAGCCAGCCGTCAGATTCTTCCAACGGCTGGTGAAAAGGCGGGCAATTAGCGGTAGTTAACAATCACCTGGTTACTTTGGACTTTGAGTGCAGGAATCAAACGTCCCCCGCCCGGAACTTCCCAGACGAAACGCAGCGGTTCGATGGCGGGAACGCCGTCCAGTCCACGCGTTGTACCACTTTCTCCGTCAAGCTCGGTGCAGCGCGTCTGCGCACATAAGCGCACGCGAAGCCCTGCGGGAGTGGGGCCAATAAGTTGATAGCGCCAGGCCACCAGCGTCATCAGCCCTGAAACCGGCTCCGGTGCCGAAAGCGGTCGCGATGATGCCGAAACGCCACGGTTACTGAGCGTGATCCCAATGCTGCTGGCCTCCCACGCCCCCTCTCCGGCGGCTTGTGCCACCAGCGGGAAAAGTAAAACCAAAAGCCATTTGCGCATTATTTTCCTCCGATTGTCGCCGTCATACGGATATTGCGGTTATCCGACAGTTCCATATTCGAGAGCACCACCAGTTGCGTCAGACTGCGGCGCAGGAAGCGTGAAAGCAGCGGACGAAGTGCGTGGTTCACCAGCAGTACCGGCGGCGCGCCAAGCATTTCCTGACGCGAAAGCGCTTCCTGCGTTTGGGCCAGCAGTCGGTCGGCAAGGCCAGGCTCGAGGCCACCTCCGCCCTGCAATGCCTGCAGAAGCAAACGTTCAAGCGGTGTATCAAGGCCGATAACCTGCACTTCTCCTGTTCCCGGGAACCACTGCTGTGTGATCGCGCGTCCTAACGCCACACGGACTACGGCGGTCAATTCGTGCGGATCGCTTTGCAGTGGAGCATGCTCCGCCAGCGTTTCCAGAATGGTACGCATATCGCGGATCGGGACTTTTTCTTCCAGCAGGTTTTGCAGCACTTTGTGCAGCGTGGTTAACGTCACCACACCTGGCACCAAATCTTCAGTCAGTTTTGGCATCTCTTGCGTGACACGATCGAGCAACTGCTGTGCTTCCTGACGTCCAAACAGTTCCGCCGAGAACTGACCAATAAGGTGGTTAAGGTGCGTCGCAACCACGGTGCTGGCTTCAACGACCGTATAGCCCTGGATCTGCGCCTGTTCTTTCAGCGCGCTTTCAATCCAGATCGCCGCCAGACCAAATGCCGGATCGATCGTTTGCTCACCGGGCAGCGTTCCTGCCGCAGTACCTGGGTTGATGGCCAGCCAGCGCCCTGGATAGGCGTCACCGCTGCCAATTTCAACGCCTTTCATCAGAATACGATAGCGCGCAGGCGGCAGATCCATGTTGTCACGGATATGTACTACTGGCGGCAGGAAACCCATATCCTGAGCGAATTTTTTACGGATACTGCGAATACGCCCGAGCAGTTCACCGTCCTGCTGGAAATCAACCATCGGAATCAAACGATAGCCCACTTCCATCCCGAGGGAATCCTCAAGCTGGACGTCATTCCATGTTGCTTCAACTGCCTGGGTGTTTTCCGGCATTTTGACAGGAGCGACTTCGGCGGCGGGTTTGTTTTCACGCCCACGTAACCACCAGGCCAGACCAAGCAGTGCCGCGGTGAAAAGCAGAAAGACAAAGTTTGGCATGCCAGGCACCATACCCAGCAGACCGAGCACAGCAGCAGAGAGCATCAGCACGTTCGGATTGCTGAACAACTGCGTCACCATCTGCTGCCCGACATCTTCGTCGGTGCTCACGCGCGTAACGATAACACCTGCTGCAGTGGAAATGACGAGAGCCGGGATCTGCGCCACAAGGCCGTCACCGATCGTCAGCAGCGTATAGCTTTCCGCTGCATGGCCCATATCCATCCCGTGTTGCAGAACGCCGACCAGCAAACCACCCACCACGTTGATCACCATGATCAGGATGCCGGCGATGGCATCCCCGCGAACGAATTTACTCGCACCGTCCATGGAACCGTAGAAGTCAGCTTCCTGGGTCACATCAGAGCGGCGTTTCTTCGCTTCATCCTCGCCAATCAACCCGGCGTTCAGATCGGCATCGATCGCCATCTGTTTGCCCGGCATCCCGTCCAGTACAAAACGCGCGCCAACTTCTGCGATACGTCCCGCACCTTTGGTAATGACCATAAAGTTGATGATAACGAGGATCACGAACACCACGATACCAATGGCAAAGTTCCCACCCACCAGGAAGTGGCCGAACGCTTCAACCACCTTACCCGCTGCTGCACCGCCGGTATGTCCATCCATCAGAATGATACGCGTGGACGCGACGTTCAGCGCCAGGCGCAGTAACGTTGTAAACAGCAGAATGGTTGGGAACGCGGCAAACTCCAGCGTACGCTGGGTGAACATCGCCACCAACAGCACCATGATGGACAGAGCAATGTTGAAGGTGAAAAGCAGATCGAGGATAAATGCTGGCAACGGCAGCACCATCATCGAAAGAATTAGCAGGATGAGAATCGGCCCGGCAAGGATTTGCCATTGTACCGATTTCAGGTTGCTGGGCAGGCGCAACATCGCCACCAAATTAGCCATCAGTGTCCTTCTCGTTCAAAAAATCCAGTGCTGCAGGCACCGGAAGATTGCCAGGTTTTTCAGGTCGTTGACCGCCTGCTAAACGCCAGCGTTTCAATTGCCATACCCATGCCAGCACTTCCGCTACGGCAGCGTAGAGCTGCCCCGGAATTTGCTGACCAATTTCAGCGTGACGATAAAGAGCACGCGCTAAAGGCGGTGCTTCAAGTACCGGCACGCGGTTCTCACTTCCAATTTCTCGGATGCGCAGCGCGATCAGCCCCGCCCCTTTTGCGACCACTTTCGGCGCGCTCATTTTATTTTCGTCGTATTTTAAAGCGACAGAGTAGTGAGTCGGGTTAGTGACGATGACGTCAGCCTTCGGCACATCTTCCATCATACGACGGCGCGCGGCGGCACGCTGCATCTGGCGGATACGCCCTTTGACATGCGGATCACCTTCCATCTGTTTGTATTCGTCACGCAAATCCTGTCGTGACATGCGCAGCTTTTTGATATGGCTGTAGATCTGGAAGAACACATCAAATCCAACCATGGGGATAATACTGAGCACCACCAGTACCGCGCAGAAACCCACCAAATCCATCGCATTACGCATTGCCGTTAGCGGGGATTCGCTGAGGAGGCGCATCATATCTGGCCAGTGGTACCAAAGATAAAATCCAGCCGCGCTGCCCATCAGCGTTGACTTAAGGATTGCCTTAAGCAACTCCGCGCCCGTTTGCGCAGAAAACATCTTCGCAATACCCGGGAGCGGGTTAAGTTTGGAGAACTTGGGTTGCAACGATTTGCCGCTGAAAATCAAACCGCCTAACATAATTGGCGATACCAGCGCGACCAGTACGACACCACTGATCAAGGGTAACAACGCTATCATCGCGTTTTTAATCAACAGGATAATCTGGCTGAGGATTAAGTTTTGGTCATTGACGATACTGTGGTCGAAACGTAACCCGGCCGAGAGCATGCCCGCCAGCCGGTTGGCAAACGCCCCACCGCCGAACCAGATAATGCATACCCCTACGATTAAGATCAGCAGGGAGGTCAGCTCTCGGGATCGGGGGACTTGCCCATCCTCACGCGCTTTGTCTAGTCGGTGGGGTGTGGGGGCTTCTGTTTTGTCGTCGCTATCGTCTGCCACTGTCTTGCTCGCTGCCCATTACGTCAGGCTTATCATGCCAGAGCCACGGCTGACCAATGGCGGGAAAAGCTCATATAACTTGTCCTTTTTATCCCGTTTAACGCAGCAAACATGACGGTTTGAACGATCTAAACACTCCAAATTTGGAGCGATTGATATTATTACTTCCTTTAACTGCTAAGAACGCATATAAGAAATGGACTGTTTCACCAACGATTTTAAACATTAAATCAACATCACCCTTAAGTTAAATCAACAAATTTAGGGATCCGCACCATCATTCATATTCATTAACTATGCCCCATGTAAAATTAATAGCACAGACTAATACCGAAAAGTCAAAAAATTATATTACAACCACCTTTAAATACATGTTAAAAATTCCAAAGCACTAACCTGCCTCTTTTCTGAAATAAACAAAGTTGTATACTGAGACCTGGGATGAAATAAGTTTATATAAATCCCGATGTAAACATTCAACTACTGGATATAATTATCACGGAGCTTCAGCTTATGATTTCAAGGAAAAATATCATTGCCGCCACTATTCTGGCGATTATTTCCGGCAGCGCCTGTGCGGCTGAAACCAATGCCGGAACTATCCATTTTACCGGTCAAATTATAGAGCCAAGTTGTACTATTAAAGGTGATGATGGTACGGACAGCACTGTTCCTCTCGGAACCTATCCCACCAGCTTATTTACGGCGCCAGGCGATGAGTCAACTCTTGTACCTTTTGCAATCACCCTCGTTGATTGCCCAGTTAAAAGTGATGGCTTGCCGCAAGTGCAATTAACCTTTACCGGTCCCACAACGCTGACAGGCGCAACGACTCTGCTTGACGTAAGTAAAATCACCACGACAGGCGATACTGCGGCAACCGGCGTTGGCATCGCAATCAGCGCTAAAGGAGAAGATGATCAACTGCTTTCTCTGGATGGTAAGGAAGGACAAATCTACATCGACCTTCCTGAAGCTAAAGATGACCAGATTAAATCTGACTTCAACGCAAGATATAAATCTTTCGCATCAAAAGTGACTGCGGGCCCGGCCGATGGTGATCTGACCGTGAATATTCTTTACCGTTAATAGCGCTTCCATTATTCATAAAGCAGATATTTTTATCATTTTCTCGGGAGTTTTTCCTATCGATAGCCCGAATTCATCTTCGGGCTATTACTCCCGTGGATTTTAAAAACGTGATTCATAGGGAACGTTGATGCGTATTTCAGTGTTTTTTTATTATGCATTCCGGTATTTTTCACTTCACTTTGCCATGCAACCGGCATACAAATTGGACGCACACGACTCGTTTATGAAGCCGGTAAAAAAGAGATCTCTCTTCCGCTTATAAATAAAGACAGCATCCTCCCCTGGCTAGTGCAATCATGGACCGATACGGGTGATGGAAAAACTCGTGGCCCCTTCATTGTGACCCCCCCTTTATTCCGTCTCGACCCAGAAAAAGAGCAAAGTCTTCGTATTGCGTGGAATGGAGCAGCGCTTCCGGAGAATAAAGAATCACTGTTCTACATGAACATTCGCACTATCCCGGCAACGGCAAAGGAAGACGATCAGAAAAACGTGCTGCGCTTGATTTATAAAACGCGGCTGAAACTCTTCTGGCGCCCTAAGGGCCTGAAAGGCACCCCCAGTGAGACCTGCCAGCAACTTCGTTTCACCCGCATTGGAAAAATGTTGACCGTGGTGAATAACGGCGATTTCTACAGTATTTTCGACAACCTGAGACTGGGCAACTCGAAGATTGAAAGCGCCGATCTGGTCAGCCCTCAGTCAAGCGTCAGCCTCCCTGTTCCTGACGGTGCGACTGGCACAAGCGTCACCTGGCGTTGCATCACGGATTACGGTAATGCCTCAACGCAATACACATTCAAACTGGCCTAGGACGAAACAAAATGATTCATGGATTATGTCCTTCGCTCAACCATCGCCGCCTGCGCCTCAATCCCATTATGCGCTATTTAGGTGGCTTTTTGATGATGGCTTCGGCTGTGGCGCATGCTCGAGAATATCGTTTTTCACCCTCTTCACTGGAGGGCGATATGCTGATGCAACAGGATATCGACCTTTCTTTATTCTCGAAATCAAATGCCCAGTTACCCGGAGTCTACCCTTCAAGAATCAAAATCAATGATAACCCTATTGATAATATTGATATCACTTATCTCAGCGATAAAAATGGCGATCTCGTCGCGCAACTGACCCCCGAAATGCTGCGTAAATGGGGGATTGATATTGATAAATATCCTTCACTTTCATCACAAGTGGCGACCCGTCCCCTTGCAAAGCCACTGGGTGATTACATTCCTCAGGCAGCAGCGAAGCTCGATTTTTCTGTGATGACGCTGAACCTCAGCATTCCGCAAGCGGCGATTAGCAGCAACGGCAGGGATTATATTGATCCTTCGCGTTGGGACGATGGTGCACCTGTTGCCTTTGTCGATTACAGTTTTTCCGGTTCACAAAGCGAGGATGATGCGCGTAGCAAGACTACCAATCAATACTTGAATATGCGTAGCGGCGCCAACCTTGCGGGCTGGCGAGTGCGCAACTATTCCACCTGGAGCAAAACTGACGATGCGAACAGCTGGGATACCATTAATACCTATCTGCAACATGATATCGATGCATTGAAGGCTCAATTTACCGGCGGTGAGAGCAGTACGCGTGGTGAGGTTTTCGACAGTCTGCAGTATAACGGGGTCAACATTGCTACCGATGAAGAAATGCTCCCGTACAGTCAGCGGGGTTACGCCCCTACGATTCGCGGTATCGCAAGTTCTAATGCGGAAGTTTCAGTGCGTCAGAATGGCTATCTTATTTACCAGCAAAACGTCGCGCCGGGAGCCTTTGCCATTGATGACCTTTACTCTACGACCAATAGCGGCGACCTCGAAGTCACAGTAAAAGAAGCGGACGGTACTGAACACCGCTTCACCCAACCCTACTCAAGCGTCGCCGTGATGCAACGCCCCGATCACGTTAAGTATGAACTTACCGCCGCGCGCTATCGTGCTGATAGCGGCAGCGATCAAAATGAGCCAGTCTTCGCGCAGGGCAGTCTCATTTACGGCGTGAATAACTACTTCACCGTCTACGGTGGCGTGACCGCGTCACAGGACTATCAAGCCGCTAATGCTGGTAGCGGTATCGCGCTCGGCGCGTTGGGTTCAATATCTGCGGACGTCACTGTCGCTAAAGCACATCTCGACAATGATGAACAAAGCACCGGCCAATCATATCGGCTGCTTTACTCCGGCAAAGTGGAGGCGACCGACACTAACTTCACGCTGGCGAGCTATCGCTACTCAACAAGTGGCTACTACAGCTTTGCCGATGCCAACCAAAAATATGATCAACATGAAGATGATTACCTGTTTCGCTACAACAAACGTAGCCGTATTCAGGCAAGTATCAGCCAAAAGATTTACGACGTCAGTCTCTATCTAAATGGCTATCAGCAGGATTACTGGAAAACCTCTCAAACAGAGCGCAGCATTTCAGCTGGGCTTAACACCGTCGTGAACAGCATCAGTTTCCATCTGGCGTACACCTATAGTGAAACCAATGACAGTGAAAATGACCAGATGATTTCTTTCGGCTTAAGTATGCCGCTCAGTCAATGGCTTCCCCGCGCCTGGAGCAGCTATAACATCAGTAATAGTAAACACGGTTACACACGACAAAATATGGGGGTGAATGGCACGTTGCTTGATAACGAGCGCTTAAGCTACTCACTACAACAAAGCCACTCAAACCATGATGGGGTTGATACCAGCAGTGTTTACGGCAGTTACCGCTCGCAGTATGCCAATCTCAACGCAGGTTATTACTATTCCTCCGATAATTCCCAGCAATTCAGCTATGGCATGAGCGGCGCAGTGGTTGCACATCCTTTAGGGGTGACGCTTGCCCAGCCATTAGGGAATCAATTTGCCATTGTGAATGCAGGTCATGCTTCAGGCGTGCGTTTCGAAAATCAGCGCGGAATTCAGACTGACTGGCAAGGGAATGCCATCATCCCTTCACTGAGTCCGTATCAGGAAAACCGCATCCGTATTGATACTACTAGCCTGCCTGAGAACGTTGATACGGCGGACACTGCCGTCACCGTGATTCCGTCTCGTAATGCAGGTGTCGTAGCCCATTTTGATGCCCATGTCGGTTACCGCACACTTATCACCTTAACCCGCATCGATGGCAAAACCGTTCCATTTGGTGCAGTCGCGACTGCACAATCACCGGTTATCAGCGGTATCGTTGACGATACGGGTACCCTCTATCTTGCTGGCGTATCGGACAGCGTGCAGCTTGACGTCAAATGGGGTAATGCGCCTAACCAGCACTGCACATCTAACGTGTCTCTGGATTCATCACAAAATGCGATAAATCCAACAGGGATTCGCTCCGTTCGTGCAATTTGTCAGCAGGAAATGAAACATGTTAACTAATATGAAAACGCTTTCTCGCACCTGCACTGGTGTGGTTCTTGGGCTCGTTTTTTCGGCTTCAGCGTCCGCAGCAACGACATTACTCAATTGCTTTGGCGCACCTCAGGAATACAACATCACCTATGACAGAGATTTAAACGCCAGCGAAAACATTACTCGTCACGATATCAATGTGGATCATTTGGTCGGCGATGGCATTGAAATGGAGGCTAACTGCAGCTGTCCTAAAAATATCTCCGGAAACACGCCTGTGCTGGAACTCACATTGGCAGGCAGCCCCCTTCCGCCAGGCGTCAGCGGGTACGGATATTTGACGGATAAAGTGGATATTGATGTCAGGGGATATACGGATGCGATTAACTCACCTGATGGCGGCGGATTATTCGGACTGAATATAAATCAGTACCCAACATCACTTTCATCAATGCCTAACACGCTTGAAGATATTAAAACCAAAGAAGGGACAGCGAGCGTCTGTAGTTCGAGCACACGTCCATCTGACTCGACGTCCGTTAAGCGTAAATTCAAACTGAACGTGATTGGAGCAAAGTTTTACATCAAAAAACCAATTATTGGCAAAGAAGCGATCCCCACAACTCTCGTCGTTCAAAACTTTACCTGCCTCTATTTCGGCTCAGGAAGTTGTGATACCACCGGCGCGCAGCAGGTATCAAATATCTGGCTGAGTGGGTCGCTCTCTGCTCCGTTAAGCTGCACCATTAATGAGGGCAGCACGATTGAGGTCGATTTTGGCAATATCGTGAGCAAGCAATTTAGCGGAAAAAGTCGGCCACCTCAGGGATATGCCCTAAAAAATGTCGACATTTCTTATCACTGCGATGATAACGCCATTGGTAATAATGACCGAATTAAGCTGACGCTCACCGCCGATCAGGGGGTTGTCGATAGCAGCGAACCGCTGGTCGCGAAAATGCTTGATAAGGATGATGTAGGCGTTCGAATTTATGATGAGAATAACCAGAATGTCGCTCTGGACGGCACCTTCGAATTCCCGGTCCCGATGGACGATCAAGGAAATGGTGTGGTGCGAATCAAAGCCGCGCCCGTGAGCACCACTGGCAAAAGTCCGGAGCCGGGCAAGTTTGAAGGTAACGTCACGGTAAAAATGGATTTGCGTTAAGTTATACGCAGGTTGCGCAAACAACCTGCGTACAAATCGCAATAATTAGAACCCGAGGCTGTCCAGCAAATCGTCCACCTGATCCTGACTGGCGACAACGCCCGCCTTGGTGGTGTCGAGTTGCGGGCCATTCAACAGGCTTTCATTCTCGCGTTTCGGACGGGCTGCTGGTTCTGGCATGTTTTCCAGAAGCACCATCAGTAGCTGACGTTCGATTTCCTGAATCACATCCATCATGCGCTTGATGACTTGGCCCGTAAGGTCCTGGAAATCCTGCGCCATCATAATGTCCAACAACTGAGCATTCGTGAAGCTGGTATGATCCGGCACTTCACCCAGGTACTGACGTGTATCGGTCACCAGCTCACGTGCATCGGTCAGTTCGATTGGGTTTTCGAACCACTCGTCCCAACGTTTGGTCAGCGATTTCGCACCTTTTTCCATCGCATCCTGGTGCGGTTGCGATGCTTCAACGCTGTTCAGCGCCCGCTCTGCTGCCTGCGCGGTCATCTGAACAACGTAGTCCAGACGATCGCGTGCATCAGGAATCGCTTCGGCGGCTTCGGCAATAGCCTGATCCAGGCCTAGTTCGCGTAAGCTGTCACGCAACATGCGCGTCAGGCTACCAATGCGAACAATTATGTCGTTGGGCGAAAGCGCGTCAACGGGTTTAATAGAAGATTGCATCATCACCAGCACCTCACATGCCGAGTTTCTCGAAGATCTTGCCGAGTTTCTCTTCCAGGGTCGCAGCAGTAAATGGTTTAACCACATAACCGCTCGCGCCCGCCTGTGCTGCCGCAATAATGTTTTCTTTCTTGGCTTCTGCTGTCACCATCAGAACCGGGAGAGAAGACATATTGCCGTCAGCGCGAATTGTTTTCAGCAGTTCCAGACCATCCATGTTAGGCATGTTCCAGTCAGAAATAACAAAATCAAAGCCACCGGCTTGCAGTTTGTTCAGCGCATCGACACCGTCTTCTGCTTCTTCAACGTTATTAAAACCCAGCTCTTTCAGCAGATTGCGTACGATGCGACGCATGGTGGAAAAGTCATCCACAACCAAAAATCTGAGCTCTTTGTCCGCCATAAAACTACACTCCTCGTTAAATACGTATTGCCTGTCCGGCACTGATTTTCGCCAGCATTTGCTGGCTTACCTGGCTAAGATCGACCACTTCGCTTACGCCACCCATATTGATGGCCTCGCGCGGCATGCCGAACACCACACAACTTGCTTCATTCTGCGCAATCGTCCACGCGCCAGCCTTATGCATCGCTAGCATTCCGGCCGCACCGTCGTTGCCCATTCCCGTCAGGATGACCCCAACGGCATTGCGCCCCGCATGTTTCGCCACCGAATGAAACAGCACATCCACTGACGGACGATGCCGGTTAACCGGCGGTCCGTCATGAATTTTGATTTGGTAGTTAGCGCCACTGCGCGCCAGCTCCATATGTTTGTCACCCGGTGCAATATACGCATGACCTGGCAGGACACGTTCACCGTCTTCCGCTTCTTTCACGCTAATCTGACACAGCTTATTCAGACGCTCAGCGAACGAACGGGTAAAGCCTGGCGGCATATGCTGGGTAATAAGAATACCAGGACTTGAAAGCGGCAATGGCTGGAGTACATGGCGAATTGCCTCTGTTCCTCCGGTTGATGCGCCAATCACCAGCAGCTTTTCTGAACTCAGCAGCGGTCCCGCTTTAATCGCCACGGGAGCCGAAACAGGTGTATGCGCCGTCAGTTTCGCCCGCGAGGCGGTACGAATCTTCTCAGCGATCATTTCGCTGTACGCTAACATCCCTTCACGAATGCCGAGCTGGGGTTTAGTGACGAAATCTATCGCCCCCAACTCCAGCGCACGCAGGGTGATTTCTGAGCCTTTCCCCGTCAGAGAAGACACCATTACCACAGGCATTGGGCGCAAACGCATTAATTTTTCAAGAAAATCAATGCCGTCCATACGCGGCATTTCCACATCCAGCGTGAGCACGTCGGGGTTGAATTTTTTAATTAAATCACGCGCTACCAGAGGGTCGGGTGCAGTGGCCACCATCTCCATATCGCTATGACTGTTGATAATCTCCGTCATGATCTGGCGCATCAGCGCGGAATCATCGACGGATAACACCCTTATTTTACTCATGCTTTTTCCTTACTCAGCGCATAAACCGTTTGTCCACGCAGGCTAAATTCGCGGGCAAGGTTGCTGAAGTTCTCCGAATGCCCTGCAAACAACAAGCCATCCGGCTTAAGCAGCGGGGCGAAACGGCGCAGAATGTCCTGCTGCGTCGTTTTGTCAAAATAAATCATTACGTTACGACAAAAAATAGCGTCAAAAGGACCGGGGACGTTGTACTGCTTATCCAGCAGATTCACCGAGGCAAATTCGACACAATTCGCCAGTTCCTGACGCACGCGAACCAGCCCTTCATGAGGCCCGGTACCGCGCATGAAATAGCGCTGCAACTGTTGAGGTGACAGCGTTTTCAGCTCTTCAAGGCGATACACACCGTTGCGTGCTTTTTCCAGCACTTCGGTGTCAATATCGCTGGCATAGACTTTCCAGCGTCCGGGCGCCATTCCCAACGTATCAGCGAGCGTAATCGCCAGGGAATACGGCTCTTCACCTGTAGACGCTGCCGCACTCCAGACACGATACTCACCGCCACGTTTACGCGCGTGCTCCGCCAGCACCGGGAAATGGTGACCTTCGCGGAAAAACGCCGTCAGGTTTGTGGTCAGCGAGTTAATGAATGCCTGCCACTCTGCACTGTTCTGATTGGCCTCCAGCATGCTCAAGTAACGACCAAAGTCATCAAGCTCAAGGGTACGTAAGCGCCTGACCAGTCGGTTGTAGACCATGTCTCGCTTATGATCGGCGAGCACAATCCCAGCACGCTGGTAGATTAACTGACATATCCGACGAAAATGCGCGTCGGACAGCGCGAGGCGCTGTGTCATTTGCAACAATAATGACGATTGGCCCGTGGGCTGTGGTGTTGTCATGGCGCCTTCTTAATCACTTTCAGGATACAACTGGCACGGTCTGCGACCGTCCGGCTTCTGCTACTTTTTCGACTTGCTCTTTCACGTTAAATACCGCAACCAGACTTGTCAGATGATCGGCCTGATTTGCTAGCTGGTCGGTAGCGGCAGCCGCTTCTTCTACAAGCGAAGCGTTCTGTTGCGTTACCTGATCCATTTGCGCTACGGCCAGAGCGACCTGCTCAATCCCGCGACGCTGTTCGTCAGACGCGGAGGCAATTTCGCCCATAATGTCGTTCACTCGCGTGACCGAGGTGACGATTTCCGTCATGGTGCGCGCGGCGGTATCGACGAGTCCCGATCCTTGCTGTACGCGAGAAACCGACTCTTCGATCAACGTTTTTATCTCTTTCGCCGCGTTCGCGCTGCGGCTGGCGAGGTTACGCACTTCACCGGCAACCACGGCAAAACCACGACCTTGCTCACCCGCACGCGCGGCTTCGACAGCGGCGTTCAGCGCCAGAATATTGGTCTGAAACGCAATCCCATCGATCACGCTAATAATGTCGCCAATTTTCTGCGAACTGGTGGCGATATCCTGCATAGTGGTCGCAACATGCGAAGCCTGATCGCCGCCTTTTTTGGCGGTATGCGCCGCTTGCTTCGCCAGGTCCGACGCCTGGCGGGCGTTATCGGCGTTCTGGCTCACCGTCGCCGTCAACTCTTCCATGCTGGCTGCCGTCTGCGCCAGCGATGCCGCCTGCTGTTCAGTGCGCGAGGATAAATCGTTATTCCCCGCTGCAATTTCTGAAATACCGGTGTGCATCGCATAACTGCCCTGACGCACATCGGTCACGGTTTCACGCAGTGAACCTTGCATGGCTTTAAGGCTGGCAAAAATGGCCGAAATTTCGTTCTTGCCATACACCGAAACCGGACGCGCCAGGTTGCCTTTCGCGATGCTGTCGAAATGACTGCTGATAATCGCCAGCGGCAGCACGATCATTCTGCGCGACCAGAGCAACGAAGCCCCTGTCAACAGTGCCGCCAGGACCACCATCGTGGCAAAAATCACGCCCGACATGTGATAGCTGGTCTGGCTATCGCCGCTGGCCTTTGCCACAAACTGATTAATGTCCTGCTGCCAGGCGTTAAAGCTTTTATCAAATGCCGCCTGTGAATCTTGTACCGGTGCGGTCAAGAAATCCGACAGCTGATTGTTCTCAAGCCAGGTCGCCTGATGCTCCAGATCGCTGTGCCACTGCGTATAACCCTTTTGCATCTCTGCTGTCAGCGCTTTCCCTTTTTCACTGACCGCTTCCTGCTCGCTAAAAGCTTTAAATTGCATTTCCGCTTGCTTCAGGCTGTCGCGCGCGGTGGTCATCAGCGCCTTAATGTCATCAGGCGGATAGCTCAGCGCGGTTAATGTGCCCGCTTTGTTCAGCGCGGTGCTGGCCTGCAAAAGCACCGCGCGCGTTTGTGCGAGCGTGGAGCGTTGCTGATTACTCGTCTCAACTTCCTGTAAGTTCTGATAGCCATCGCGAAAAGCCCAAAAAGACAACCCGTTACTGCCAACCTGCAACACACCGCAAAGGATCAGAATTAAAAACAGTGTGGTCGAGATACGAATACGATTTAACATCCACGCTCCCATCAAGCGGCAATCTGCCGCAGTTAAATTTCAGTCAAAATGTTTCCCAGTTTTCTTCTTTTCCATGGGCTGTCGCACGGGTATTTTTCACCACAGCGGCAGACGTCGTCCCGGCAAAAACTGCTCGCGACGTATCCGTATTGACATGCGTAGAGGTAAGGCGAAACGCCGAGACGGCCATCTTCAGACGGCTCGCCTGGTCTTCCAGTGCAGCCGCCGCCGCAGCGGACTCCTGCACCAGCGCGGCGTTTTGTTGTGTAACGCGATCCATTTCTTGTACGGCCAGTGCGACCTGATCGATTCCCCGGCTTTGTTCATCAGACGCTGAGGCAATTTCGCCCATGATGTCGGTCACGCGAGTCACCGCGTTAACGATGTCCGTCATTGTTTCACCCGCGCTCTCGACCAGCACTGAACCGGTATTAACGCGTGAAACAGAATCATCAATCAGGGTTTTAATTTCTTTTGCCGCATTTGCGCTGCGGCTCGCGAGGTTACGCACTTCACCGGCAACCACGGCAAAACCGCGGCCTTGCTCACCAGCACGCGCGGCTTCGACAGCGGCGTTCAGCGCCAGAATATTGGTCTGGAAAGCGATGCCATCAATCACACTGATGATATCGGCGATTTTTTTCGAACTGCCGGTGATTTCCTGCATGGTTTTCACCACACCATCCACCACTTTCCCGCCGTGCAGTGCCGTTTCCGACGCTCTTTCAGCCAGCTGAGACGCCTGACGGGCGTTATCGGCGTTTTGCTTCACGGTAGCGGTAAGCTGTTCCATGCTGGCGGCCGTCTCTTCCAGCGCGGAGGCCTGCTGTTCAGTACGGGAGGAGAGATCGTTGTTGCCCATCGCGATTTCGCTGGTGCCGGTGTAGATCGCATCTGACCCCTGGCGCACATTGGTGACGGTGTCCGTCAGTGAGCGCTGCATGTGATCCACGCTGCTCGCCAGTTCAGTAATTTCGTTGCGCCCGGAAATCGTCAGTTTTTTGGTGAGATCGCCACTGGCGATTTCACGAATATGCCCAATGACGTTCCCTAACGGATTCAGCAGGATATGCCGAATGCCGTACCAGACGCCAACCAGCACAATCACTAAAGCCAACGCCAGAATCGCCATCTGCCACTTGGCAAAGCGGTAATCGTCGCGGGTTTCTGTGAGTGCCGTCAGATATTGCTGGCTGCTGGCGGTGTCGTACTCTTTGAGCGCTGTTCCGAGGGCATTCTGCATTCCCTGAGTCGGCTGGGCGAAATACGCATCCGTATTGCCGCTCTCCAGGAATTGAATCAGCTCTGCCAGCCCTGCCGCGTAGTTTTTGTATTTTTCATCAATGTTAAGACTCGCCTGCTCCATCGCTGGCTGAGGCGTAATTTGTTTGAAGGCGTCGTAGTGTTTCGCCGAATCCGCCAGCGTGCTCCGCGCATTTTTCAGCAGATCTGTTTTGGCGCTGCTCTGCTGATTATTGGGATCCATCATCATACGTGCGGAGGAACGGCTCAGGTTGATACGTGTTTGCAGCATCAGATCCCAGGCCGAGGTCAGTTCACGTTGTTGCAAACGCAGATCGTTTGCGGCCGTGTAACTCTCCTGATTCTGTTTTAAAGATGAGAAAAACAGCCCACCGGAAATAAGCTGCAAAAGTGCGAAAATGACCAGCACCATCATCAGCATTGTGACTACGCGGATACGGTTCAACATACAACACCTTCTCTAAGTTTTATTAACGGTGTTATCGGCACGGGTAGCAGGAACTTTACATTTGCGAAAGGGAAAAGCGTGAGCTTAGAACGCGACGTCAACGATCAGGGTATCGTTATAGGTTCCGGCAGGAGGAGTAGCCTGGTTGGTGAGGACTTTGGCGGTGTAGTTATACGTGCGTAAAAGCCCGTCAGTACTGACTTGCGACGAGGCTGCGCTGGCCCAACGTTCTGTTCCGCTGCCTCCCCATCGGTTGTTTGTTGCGCCTTTGTAAATATCGTAACTCATGAAGTTATTTCCGCTCGCCATTCTGCGCACGCCATTCAGGGAATTGGCGCCATTATTAATGCCAATCGTGTATACGCTACCTTTGGTGCAGGTCACAGATACGGCCTGGGAAATGGTCGGGAAATTTTGCACCAGCGGTGCACTGTTGAAATTGACGTTGGGCGTGGTCATCGCGCTACAGTCGTTGGTCACGTTCATATTGAGCGTGATGCTGGTCGTCGCCGTTCCGGTTTGCGGAGTCAGGCAAACGCCGGCTAGCCCAACCGAACAGACGTTGTAGTTAATGCTAAACGTCAAAATCACCTGATACGGCCCCGCCGTGACGTTTTGTCCGGGAACGGTACGGAAATAGAGCGGTATATTGTATTGCTTAGCGCCCAGCAGACTGAGCAGCGTGCTGCCGCTCCAGGTATAGGCTTTTGCGATTTGCACTTCTGTGCTACCCGAACACCCGCTCAACCCGCATAACCGTGTCGGGATCACATCTGTGATCGCCGCGTTATCCGTGCGCTTCATGGTCGCGCGACTGTTTGCCGACACGGTTGCTGATGTGTAATTCAGCGTCACCGAATCGTTCGTCAATAAATTCAGTACCGCATCGCAACTCACCACCAGCGTGCCCGTCGTTTCAACCTCTCCCGCCCCGCTGAGAGCAAAAGAGGTGACATTCCCGAACGACGCATTAACGGTACTCACGTTACATGCCGCCCAACTACTGCCCGATGTCATCAGCAGCAGGAGTAACAGCAGCATGCGTTTCATGGTCCCTCCCGACAGGTCAGCGGTCCGAAGGTTTGCAATTTATGTTCAGGATTGGCACCAACCATTAGCGTGGCATGACAGCGCTTGCCCCCCGGCAGAAGCACCTCCAGCGGGTTCACATTATTCAAATTCTCAAGCCAGGCGATGCCGTCATACCCCACTACCGCCGTGCTGCGAGACGCGCGTCTGACCTGACTCCCTACCGGAATAGCGACGCCCTCCACATCATGAAGAATCACGCTGGCCACCCGCTCTTGCTCCATCGGGAAATCCACCAGAAAACCGCTGTTGCGACGGATAGCGACACGGCGTTCGGTCTCTTTCAGCCGCGTATCTGCAGGCAAATTCAGCGTATTGATGCTGTAGCTCGCCGGATAATAGGCCGAGACACCGCTGATCAGCAGATAGCCGTTATTGTTCGTCTTGCCAACAGGCTGATTCTCGTAATTCACGGGCACATCGGGATGCCCGTCTGTGCTTATCACCACGAACGCGTCGTTGATTTTGTTTGCAGCGAACAGCTCGCCATCCATCAGCACAATCGAACCCATCGCTTCGCCCCACCAGGTCATCCTGTCCTGCTCGCCGTACCCACCGCCCTGCAACTCGATATTATTATTACGCCAGCCCAGTGAGGCCTGCTGATAGTTACGCGACTGGGATTGGTTCGCCCACGCCATATTCCAGCTCAACCCGCCATCCGTCGGCATGGAGTGGTTGTAGTTCACACGCTGCGTGCTGCCCGAATCAGGCGTATTTTCGAACGTCACCGCGGCGCTATCACGATCACCAAGCGGGATTTGTAGCGACATGGCAACCGTCCAGTCACCGCGCTGCTGATCGCGGCTGGCCGCCAGATAGAGGCTGCTACTGCCCCACAAATTACGACTCCACGACAGATTCAACAGTTCGGTTTTTTGGCTGTCAAAACTCTCAACACCAATCCACGCCGCGCCGATATTACCGAAATCGCCCAGGTTAAAGGTCAGTGAATATTGGTCGGTATTGCGACTCAGGCTGGCAATGGGTTGATTTTTTTCATCATAAATTGTGGGCTGATCGTAAAGCGCCAGATTGCCGAAACCCCGATCGCGCCGCGAGTGCTGTGTAGCAAGGCTGAATTCGCTGGTACTGTATTGATAACCCCAGTTAATTTGCCCGCCTTCTTCCCCGCGCAGGCGGCTGTGTGTATAAGAGGAGTTAACCACCCCATAGCGCCCGAGTTTGACGATGGTCCCTGCGCCGCCCAGCGCCAGCTCTTCTGCCGCTTCGCCGTGCCCCTCAAGCGTCAGCCAGTCCGTCAGGCCGTAACGATACGACCCACTGCCCGCCGCCGGGCCATAGTCAAAATTCTTAATGCCATAATTGCGTCGCAGGCTGCCCAGCGTCACCGCACCGTCGCTCAGCCCCTGCTTCAACAATTCGCTGGTGACGTAAAACGGCATGGTCGTACTCACCTGACGCCCCAGCGCATCGGTGGTGATCAGCACAGCATCCCCGGCACCGTTGATATACGGCAGATTGGTCAGCGTAAAAGGACCAGGCTGTAATTGTGTCGAACCCGAGCGATAGCCGTTGATGAACAGATCGACTGATGTGGGTACGGCGGCTTCACCTGAAAATTCGGGCAGCGGCCAGGTCACCAGATCCGGGCGCAGTGAGAAGTCTCGTCCATAGCTGATGCCGCCCATACGCACGCTGCTGCTCCAGCTGACGGCATCACTGATCACATCCCCGGCGGTCCAGGTGGTGGCGTCCTCTTCGTTGGTCACCATCAGGGTGGTGTCATACCGCACGTAGCCCTCTTCCTGACTGTTATTTCCGGTAAAACTTTTGCGGGTATAGCCCGTTGAAGAGAGGGAGCCGTTTTCGTTGAAATAGCGGAATTCATGCCACAGCGATGCCTGGCCGCCAAGGTGCTCCGTATGGTTGGTGTAGAGATCGTAATTCAGCAACGCGCCGCGGCCAAACTGCGGTGTGCTCTGCCTGGTTTGCCCGCCGAAGGGCGTTACGCGCGCGGAAATCCACTCACGAGGTACGGTGAGCAACAGACGTTGAGCGGCACTGTCATACTCCACGCGCACGTTAGCCAGTTGCGAGAGGTTCACCTCACCCGTCGGCACCTGCTCAGGCGGCAGACCGGCGCGCAAGAGATCGGCACTGGAGATAAAAAAGGTGCCATCACGCTGCGTGACAGGAACCACCAGCCCGGTGTCGTAGTGGTTTATCACCACAGAAAGCTGAAAAACGGCTTCGTTGTTCATCGCCTGCGCGTCCGGCGGGGGCGGTAAACTGTCGTCGCCAGGTGTAGCCCAGGCGCTCGTCGACACGCACAGCAGGATGATCATCGTCCGTTTCAGTTGACCGGCGCAGACTGCCATTGCGTATCTCTGGCATTAATTTGCGCACTGAGTTGGTTAGGTCGCTGTAACCCGGATGGCAGCGGCCAGCTGCGGGTGCTGTTTGGCAGCACATAGCCCCATAACCCGTCGGCAACGGTACGCTTCTTCCCGCCTTCCTGCATCGTCACGTGGCTAATCCGGACGTGAATATCCCCTTGATTACGCACCTGAACCGCAGGTTTCCCGTCCTCCTGGATAATCCGCCAGCTTAGATTCTTCGGGTCAACCAGCGCGTGATGCGCCCCTTCCTTAATGGTCGGAATACCCTGGCCATACACGAACAACGGGATGGAATAACGCATTTGGATTTTCAGGCCAATCTCAGGCTGGGATTTATCACTTGGCTGGGGAATTTCATCGACGATAATGCGGTAGGCTTGCTCGACACCCATCGGGACGGTGTTTTGTTTGATAAGACGAATTAACTGCTTGCCCTCTTTGCCAATGGTGACAATCGGCGGGCTGGCAACCACATCCTGCTGTGCCGTGTAGCGCTCATAGCCGTTTTCCTGCTTCCAGCGCACGATGCGCACCTGCATGGTGGTGGCGCTGTTACCCTGATTCTGGATCCACAATTCCGTCGCTTTCGTGTCGGCAGAGAGCCACGGGTCAATTGGCCAAAGCAGAATCGTCGCCGCCGCGTGTGCCCTGCCCGTCATGGCAGCAAACATTACCCCTAAACTCAGAACGCCGTAGCGTAAAAAAGATGCCTTCATCAACCTTCTCCCTGTTTCACCACGACAGCGTCACGGTGAGTTGATCTGAATAAGTGCCTGCGGGGCTGAATCCCGTCAAAAGCGCCACGCCAAAAAGCGGTAGCGCAATATTGTTGCTGTTGGTGTAGGTCACTGGAATGGCCTGGTTGACCCCTATTTCACTGTTGGCCGCCAGCGAACTGCTGCTGTAAAGCCGATACGCCACCACGTCCGTTCCGCTGGCACGCTGCATCCGACGCACTGACGCGTAATGCTGCCCCCCATCAATGCTCATACTCAGCGACACACCCGGCGTACAGGCGATAGACAACGATCCGTTGGGGACAAAACTGGTGCTCACCTGACCGGTCGCCACGCCTGAGCGCGTACCAAAATTCAGCGATCCCAGCACCCCACCGGTTCCCGCCGTTACCGAGCACCCCGGCGTGATGGTCGCGGCAACCAGGAATGACTGCGTGGTAACAGCTTGCGCGAACGGAGTGAACATAAGGCACACCGTCAGGGCAAAAAAAGCATGCAGTTTTCCCTCTGCGGGTGGTCGCAGATCTGGAATCGCTTCCGTCATTTCCGGCGCTTGAGCTAGTAGGTCACACTAACGTTGATGGTGTCGGTATACGTACCCGGTACGACGGTAACGCTGTTGCCGCCCCCCGTAATTCGTCCATACAAGGTGTAACTGTCGATGCCCCCTGTCGTGGATGCCACAGGGATAGGCGCATTGTTCGCGATAATGTTATTGAACCCGCTGTCACTGAAGAGGCTGTAGGCCACGCCCTGAGCGGTATTGGAGGTGTTCACCAGATAACGCGCTGGCGTGCCAGGCGTGCCGACGACGGTGCCCGGTGCCGTGGAGTTGGTATTGCCGGTGATCGCGACCGTATAACTGGCCGTAGTACATTGGATCGTAAAGGTATTCCCGCCGCTGGCCCCGGCGAGCTGGGTCGTGAGGGTCGAAAATGTGGCGGGATGCGTGCCAAAGTCCAGACTACCGAAGTTAATGCCGTTTTGTGTCGGTGAGCCGTTGATCAGGCAACCATTGGTCAATGTTAACGTTGCACCAATGGTCCCACTGCTGGTGACTGCCCCGGCATTTTGCGCCGCCAGGGCCAATAATCCACCCGTACATATCAGAAGGAGTTTACTTTTCATTTACTGCCCTCCAGAAAATGCTGCCTTCGCTTTTCGTATTTTATTGATAACACTCAATCTGTTAGCACCGCTTAACATTTCTGATGAGCAGTTATTGAGAATTTAGTTTACGGATGCGGGTTCAACCACCTACCTATTTTTATCTATGACTATTGCCTGATTTACGGTTTATTTCACGATAAAACAATATGTTACATTTATTATCAAGCGGTTAAATCCTCTGAATTTAAAGATATATTCATTATTCTGTGACGCAAGTCACAATATATCGATCTCGCAAGAGCAACTAAAATAATAAATCTTAAAAATTAGTTGTATGCGGAGTCGCTTTGCTCCAATTTATGTGATGAATATTTAGATGCGTTGAAATAAAAAAATTATATAACTCAGCGTGCGGCAACCACTTCATTGCATAACAGAGGGTATTTTTTCGTGGCAAGTGCAAACAAACTCACGCTCTTCATCGTGATTTTCATGTTAGCGGGTATTCTTTCAGGGGCAGCGATTCACGAGTACGCATCGGCCAGCGCCATAGCGACCTGGGCTGATAACATCACACTCCTCACCGATATTTTTCTTCGTCTCATTAAAATGGTTATCGCGCCTCTGGTTTTCAGCACCCTGACAGTGGGGATCATGAGACTCGGCGAAACCTCAACCATTGGGCGCGTTGGCGGTAAAGCGATGGTGTGGTTTATCAGCTCCTCTGTGCTTTCCATTCTGGTGGGGTTATTCATCGTTACGCTCGAACAACCGGGCAGCGGCCTGAACCTGGCGATCCCAGTTGAGTCTGTCGATACCGGGCTGGCTGTCAGCGGGATGTCGCTAAAAGCATTCCTGTCGCACACCATCCCAACCAGTATTGCCGGAGCGATGGCCAATAACGAAATCCTGCAAATTGTCGTGTTTTCGATGTTCTTCGGAATTGGTGGCGCGTCCCTGGGCGAAAAATTCAACGCCCCGCTTGTTGCCGCACTCGATGTGGTTTCCCATATCATGCTGAAAGTCACGGGCTATGTGATGTACGTTGCGCCGCTGGCCATTTTCGCCGCCATTTCATCGGTCATCGCCACGCAGGGTCTGGGGATTCTGCTGAACTACGCGTCGTTTATTGGCGGGTATTATGTTGCCATTCTCCTCACCTGCCTGGTGCTGCTGGCAGTGGGATATATGGTGCTGAAGAAAGAGGTTTTCCGCCTGGTCAGTATGTTGAAAGATCCGGTGCTGGTGGCATTTACCACCAGCAGCTCTGAGGCGGCATATCCTAAAACGCTGGAACAGCTCACGCGCTTCGGCTGCTCGCGCAATATCGTCTCGTTTGTTCTGCCGATCGGATATTCCTTTAATCTGGTGGGCTCAATGGTGTATTGCTCATTTGCGTCGATGTTTATCGCCCAGGCGTACAATATTCAGCTGAGTTTCGCTGAAGTCACCGTTCTGATGCTGACCTTAATGCTGGCGTCAAAAGGCATTGCCGGCGTGCCGCGTTCTGCGCTGGTCGTATTGGCCGCCACCATTCCGAGTTTCCATATTCCGGTTGCCGGGATTTTACTGCTGATGGGAATCGATCACTTCCTTGATATGGGTCGTTCGGCGATTAATGTGCTGGGGAATGGGATTGCGACTGCGATGCTGGCGCAGAATGAGGGGTTACTGGACGAGGAGCCGGAGCTGTTGGAGCAGGAAGCATAATTTTCCATTACTTTCGTGGAATCGTTCCGTTCATTTCATGTTAACTGAATGATTCAACATGAGAACTCATGAACGGGATAAGGGGCCACCACGGCCCCCTTATCAATCCCCGTGGCCCCGCAAGGAATCGGTGCTTCGCACTACGCTCACCTCCCGACCTACTGCCTGCGGTCGGCTTAACTCGACATCCTGTCTCGCTTCGCCTCTGGCCGCCATCCCTGGCGTCCAGCCCTTGTCATACGGTCTTCGTTTCGCCGATTTCAGCGGGGACTCAAAACCAAAGCACCACTCACGCTGCAAAGAAGGTTGAGGAGGCATGAGTCCGGCAAAAAATCGCTGCGGCGTTTTCCGTAAACCGGGGCGATGCGCGGAGAAGGCGCGACCTGCATGGATGCAGGATCGTGCCTGACCCGATAGTGTAGGGAAATAAGACGAAGGTACCGCAAAGCGGCGATTTTTATTGCCGGGAGCCGGGATTGTTAAGGGGGCGCGATAGCCCCCCTTAACACGTTCACCGCAGCAGTTCTGAAAGGTGATGATGAATCCTTAATGAACGGAACCATTACACCGGTACCACATAGAATTCCCCCTGCGATGAGGGGAACGGACCACAGAACTTACGCTACGTGATTCGCTGCGATATCCAGCAAGGCCATCTCATCGCTGTTCAACAGCTTCTCGATGTTCACCAGAATCAGCATACGGTCACCGAGCGCACCCAAACCAGTCAGGTATTCGGTTGACAGCGTGACGGCAAACTCTGGTGCAGGGCGAATCTGATCTGCGGCCAGTGACAGCACATCAGAAACACCGTCAACCACAATACCCACGACGCGTTGGCCCAGGTTCAGGACGATCACCACGGTATTCTCGTTGTACTCCACGTCACCCTGGCTGAACTTCACGCGCAGATCGACGATAGGGACAATGACACCACGCAGGTTAGTCACACCTTTGATAAACGCAGGCGTGTTGGCAATGCGAGTCACCTGATCGTAGCCGCGAATCTCCTGCACTTTAAGAATATCGATGCCGTACTCTTCATCGCCTAAAGTGAAAACCAGAAATTCTTGCCCTGATGGCTCGCCTGCCAGTTTCGTTACATTACTCATACCGGTCATGTTTTTACCTTCTTTACTAATCAGGCGGCTGTGTACGCCACACGTTGTTCACGATTTAATCCCTGAAGCGCCGACACATCGACGATCAGTGCGACGCTGCCATCGCCAAGGATGGTGGCAGCTGAAATTCCCGGCACTTTGCGGTAGTTGCTTTCGAGGTTTTTCACCACGACCTGATGCTGACCAATTAACTGATCGACCAGCAGCGCATAGCGACGGCCTGCACTTTGCAGAATCACCACGATGCCCTGAGTGGCTTCGGTTTTCGCACCGTCAACCTCAAACACTTTCCACAGTTCCACCAGCGGCAGGTATTCGCCACGCACTTCAAGTACGCGTTCCCCCCCGGCCAGCGGATGCAAATCTTCATCACTCGGCTGCAAGGATTCCATGACCGCGTTCAGCGGCAGGATAAACACTTCACCTGCGACTTTCACCGACATACCGTCGAGGATAGCCAGCGTCAGCGGCAGCAGGATACGAATCGTCGTGCCTGAACCTTGCTTGGATTTGATTTCAACGTGACCACCCATTTCCTGGATGTTACGTTTCACCACGTCCATACCCACGCCACGACCCGACACGTCAGTGACCTGCTCGGCAGTTGAGAAGCCCGGCGCAAAGATCAGCATGCCCACTTCTTCGTCGGTCATGTTTTCGTTAACGGCCATCCCCTGCGACATGGCTTTCGCCAGGATACGCTCACGATTCAGACCCGCACCGTCATCAATCACTTCGATGCAAATGTTGCCGCCCTGATGTTCAGCAGACAGCGTCAGGTTACCGATTGGGGATTTACCCGCCGCAATACGGTTTTCCGGAGATTCAATACCGTGGTCAAGACTGTTACGCACGAGGTGCGTTAACGGATCGATGATGCGTTCAATCAGGCTCTTATCCAGTTCTGTAGAGCTCCCGATTTGCGTCAGGTCGATTTGCTTACCCAGCTTGCTGGCCAGATCGCGAACCAGACGCGGGAAGCGGCTGAACACATATTCCATCGGCATCATACGGATGGACATCACCGATTCCTGCAGATCGCGGGCGTTACGTTGTAACTGACCCATACTGGTAATCAAATCACCATGCGTCACCGGGTCCAGCTCGTTAGAACGCTGTGCCAGCATAGACTGGGTGATCACCAGTTCGCCTACCAGGTTGATCAACTGATCGACCTTTTCTACCGCGACGCGGATACTGGTCGATTCACTTGAGCGGGCTGCCGGTTTTTCGCGCTCAGCGCGATTCGGTGCTGCAGCATCATTTGGTACCGCTTTCAGGGCGGTAGTGGGTGCAACGACCGCAGGTGCCGTGAATTCAGGTTCGGCGTCAATTTCAACAGGCGCTTCCACGGCGGCAGATTCCGTTTCGAAAGCGATTTGATCGGCTTCGATAACGAAGCAGAGAACCGCCACGATATCATCCTGACCGATACCACCGTCGATAGTGGCCGCCAGGCTATCCTTGCCTTTTACCACGTTGCTCAGCGTCGCCAGATTACCCAGTTCTTCTTCGAGCAGATTGACTTCGCTTTCTTTCAGGCGGGAGAGCACGACGCGGAGTTTGTCTTCAGCGACGGGAGCCGCCGCGTCGTCTGACGCCAGCGCATCCACGACGCTCAATTTTGCCGCGCTTACGGCTGGCGTCGCCGCCTGGCCTTTCGCTTCCAATGCTAACTGACGCAGCGCGTTGCAGATATATTCAAAGCTGGCAGCATCCGGCTCTGACGAGCTTTTATAGGCATCAAGCTGTTCCTGCATAATATCTTTGGTTTCCAAAAACAGGTTAATAATGTCGGTGTTGAGCTGCATCTCACCGCGACGCGCCTCATCCAGCAGGTTTTCCATTAAATGGGTAGTTTCCTGCAAAATGGTAAAACCAAAGGTTCCGGCGCCACCTTTAATAGAATGTGCCGCACGGAATATGGCATTCAGCTGTTCTGAATCCGGGGCCTCAGGCACCAAATTCAGGAGATGCTGCTCCATATCAGCCAACAACTCGTCGGCTTCATCAAAAAACGTCTGGTAAAAATCGCTAATATCCATGCTCACGCTATCACCTCGGATTGGCTTGTGGCGATGTTGGAACGGCAGCCGAAGGAACTGCCCCTGGCTGTTTTAAATCGTCCAGTGACTCATTCTGACTGTCGGCGTTTTCGTGCAGAATGCTCTGCTCCGCCTGCTGATTGAGTACCAAAAGACTAATACGACGGTTGACGGCATCTTCCGGCCCGCGGTCGGTCACACGCATACTGGATGACATGCCGACTACGCGCAGAACTTTGCCTTCATCAAGCCCACCTGCCACCAGCTCGCGACGCGAGGCGTTGGCACGATCGGCTGAGAGTTCCCAGTTGCTGTATCCCTTTTCACCATTGGCATACGGGAAATCATCCGTGTGGCCAGAAAGACTGATGTGGTTAGGAATACCGTTCAGAACAGGCGCAATACCGCGCAAAATATCGCGCATGTAATACTCAACTTCCGCGCTACCTGTTTTGAACATTGGGCGGTTCTGGCTATCAATAATCTGGATGCGTAACCCTTCCTGCACCAGATCGATTTTCAGATGCGGACGCAGTGCCCGCAGTTTCGGGTCGGCCTCGATCAACTGGTCAAGGTCGCCACGTAGTTTTTTCAGACGCGCTTGTTCCATGCGCTTCTTCAGCTCGTCAATGTTTGGCTCTTTTTTGACTTCCCCCTTCTGCTGGGTGAAATCATCGCCGCCACCCGGAATCGGGCTTTCACTGTTAGAGATTCGCGGCCCACCCGTGATAGCTGTCGCCAGCGGGGTTCTGAAATACTCCGCGATCTGAATCAGCTCCTTGGGGCTTGAAATGGATACCAGCCACATCACAAGGAAGAACGCCATCATCGCGGTCATAAAGTCCGCATACGCGATTTTCCACGAGCCATGGGAACCGTGCCCGTGGCCTTTGTGCTTGCGCTTTTTGACTATGACGATGGGATGGGACTGGTTTTTCATGCGTCCTCAGTCGTCGTCTGTTGGTTTGGGTTTTTCACCGCACGAACATGTTCTTCAAGCTCGATAAACGATGGACGCTCGCTGGAGTACAGGGTTTTACGCCCAAATTCCACCGCGATTGGCGGTGCGTAGCCGTTCAGGTTCGACAGCAAGGTGATTTTCACGCACTGCATCATTTTGGTTGTTTCTGCGCTCTTCTGACGTAACACACTCGACAGCGGAGAGATAAAACCATACGCCAGAAGAATACCGACGAACGTTCCCACCATCGCGTGAGCAATCAGTGCACCCAACTCCGCTGCCGGACGGTCTGCTGACGCCAGGGCATGTACCACACCCATTACTGCCGCAACGATACCGAATGCCGGTAACGAGTCGCCAACCATCGCCAGCGCTGCGGCCGGCACTTCGGACTCGCTCTCGTGAGTTTCGATCTCTTCGTCCATCAGCGCTTCGATTTCGAAGGTATTCATGTTGCCGCTGATGATGAGACGCAAGTAATCGACAATGAAATCCAGCATCATCGCATCAGCGAGAATACGGGGATAACTGGCGAAAATTTCGCTCTCTTTCGGGTTCTCAATATCCCTTTCCAGCGAGAACATACCCTGCTGACGCGACTTCGCCATCAGGCGATAAAGCAGCGCGAGCAGATCCATGTACATGCTTTTGGTGTATTTCGAACGACGAAACAGTAACGGGAGCGCCTTAAGCGTGCCCTTAATGGATTTTCCGTTGTTGCCAACGATGAATGCACCTATGCCTGCGCCGCCGATAATAATCAGCTCAGCGGGTTGATAGAGTGCTCCAAGGTGTCCGCCGGTCATCATGTAACCGCCGAAAACTGTACCGAGAACTACCAGGTAACCTAATACGATAAGCACGACATCATCCTTCAGCTAGTGACTATGGCAGGATGCTCAGTTCGAATGATTAACCGGAATGCGGGGTAAAAAAAAGCAGCGGTAATTTCTTACCGCTGCTGGAATCTTGCCCCTACGTTCGGGTTAAACAGCTTGTTCGATCTGTTCATCCAGCAGTTGTGGATTACTATCGGCAGATTGCGGGGAAAGTTTACGTCTTTTTACCGCACGTGATGGCGGCTGGCATAAACTGCAGGCAAAGCTACCTACAGGCTGATGAGCGTGGGTGATAAAGTTGCCGTCACAGCAGTTACAGCGCGACAATTGCAACAGGCCGCTTTCAACAAAGCGTACCAAAGTCCAGGCTCGGGTCAGCGCAAGCAATGGGCCTTCTTCAGGCTGCGGGCATTGCTCAAGATAAAGTTTGTAAGCTTTGATAACGGCATCTACGCCAGTGCATAAACCCGTTTTGAGAAGATATTGCCAGGCATTACAAAACATCGACGCATGGATGTTTTGCTCCCAGGTCATAAACCAGTCGGTGGAAAATGGCAGCATGCCTTTTGGCGGCGGGCTGCCACGTAATTCTTTGTACAACTTGATAAGGCGACCGCGGCTCAATTGAGTTTCGCTTTCCAGCATTTGCAAGCGGGCACCCAGCGTGATCAGTTCCATTGCCAACTGAATGTCGCGAGCTTCCTGAACAATGCTTTTTTCGCTCATCATTAAGCCCTTTTCTTCCGGGCCACTTCGTCAGTCTGGCTGACTTCAGTGAGGAGACGAGTCGAAAGCAGGATACCGGTATGGATCTGTTGCAGATCGTCGACACGAGAATCTTGAGTCAGACGCGTAATGGTCTGGTGACTGTCGAAACGGAACTGGCAAACCAGTTGATTAGTTTCCGCCAGTTTAACCATCTGCGGAAGCGTTAAACCGCCCAATGTTGTCGCCATTTCTTCACTAATACCAAGGCGGAACATCGCGGAAGGTTTGTCCTGACTAATCAAACGCTGTGCGAGTAATAAGTATGACAAATTAATGTCATAGACGTGTTTCAACATTTCGGATGTGTGCATTTTTCCCATCCACAATAACCAACTATAATTTTTATGCGGATAAACCGCATCCCGTGATGTCGCCGGGAAAACCCCGGTAAAAAAATAAAGTAAAGGCTAAATGCATAGTTGTATTAAGGGTCATGCTGAGTAAAACGCGCAGTGCTGTAAATGTTACATTCTGTTTACACGCTTTATCGATTCTTACAAATAACTAAGATTTTTCCTAATTGCGGCAACTCTACTCGTCAGGTTTGAGACATACAATCCGGCCTCGACAAGAATTTAAAAAAAGTGTGACTTAGATCACAAAATTTAGCCAGATAAATCTGCAAATCCATCAGTATGACTTGTTGATTGAATAAAAAACGTTCAAACACCACTCTTTTCTATTCTCACGGAACGAATAGTCATGCATAAGTATTAACAATAAGGATACAAACGGCGCGCGGCTGCCTCGCTGTTGCTCTGAGTGAGCATAAGATCATTTCTACCTTAGAAACAGGATATCTATTCCCATTAAATACAATAAGTTAAACAAAATCCCACCCTGAGTAATTGCTACCCGTTATCATACAATTACTGTTAATAACAGGTTAAAATAATTAAACAGGACATTATTTTATTTGTATTGTTTACGTTAAGTGCTTTATTTACGGTAGCAACCTTCGTTATGCCACTATTCGTTTTATAAGAATAATTAATGAATAATTATGATAAGCGTCACACGAGTGTCGTATTGCCCTCTTGCGAAGTGTGTAAAATCGGGGTAATGGTGATTGATAGCATGGGCTTAACTATAAGGAGTGTGTAATGAGTTACTCCCATATTTTGGTTTCTGTCGCCGTCTCACCCGAAAGCCATCTGCTCGTTGCACGTGCCGTTTCTATTGCTCGTCCCCTCAACGCTCGAGTCAGTTTTATCACCCTCGCCTCTGAGCCCGAAATGTACAATCAACTGGCCGCGCCGATGCTGGAAAACATACGTGGACTCTTGCAGGAAGAGACACAGCAGTTTCTTAAGGAGCTGGAAGATAAAGCCCATTACCCAGTCGAACGTACCTTTATTGCGACGGGTGAGCTGAACGAACATATTCTGGATGTGTGTCGTAAACAAAATATTGATCTGGTGATTTGTGGGAACCACAACCACAGCTTTTTCTCACGCGCGGCGTGCTCTGCAAAAGCGATTGTCAGTTCAAGCCAGGTGGATGTGCTGCTGGTTCCCCTCGGTAATTGATTTACCGAGGGGAACAATCAGGCGAGTTTAGGGAAGGTTGCGATCTTTTTTTGCAGGTTGCTCTCCACGCTGCGGGGAGTCGTGCGCTTGAGATCGCGGATAAACGTCTCTTGCCAGTGATTAATATCGTTTTCTCGAATGACCTTCATCATCTCTGCATGTCGGGAAATGCGTTCCGTTAACGGCATTTTGAGCGCACGATCCAACGCATTCGCCACATCATCACTGTCGTACGGATTGACGAGCAACGCTGAGGTGAGTTCATTGGCCGCCCCTGCAAACTGCGACAGAACCAACACACCTGGGTCCTTAGGATCCTGCGCGGCCACATACTCTTTTGCGACCAGGTTCATCCCATCACGCAGCGGCGTCACCAGGCCAACCTCGGCGTAGCGGAACACTTTCATCAGGACCTTACGCTCGAAGTGTTGATTCAGATAATAGAGAGGCGTCCAGCCCAACTGGCCATAGCGTCCATTGATGCGTCCGGCTTCGGTTTCGAGTTGATGACGAATGTCCTGATAGGCCTGTACTTCGCCACGCGAGGTCGGTGCAATCTGCGTATAACGAATTTTACCGTGATGCTGAGGATACTTTTCAAGCAGCCTCTCGTAAGCCTGGAAGCGCTCTGGCAACCCTTTTGAGTAATCCAGTCGCTCGACAGAGAAAATGTTTTTTACGTTCTTCAGCTCATTTTTAAGCTGAGCGAGTTTTGGAGGCAGCGGCCCGGATGCGTCAGCCTCAATTTCGTCTGGCTCAATCCCGATGGGATATACTTCGGTATCAAAGGTTTTGCCCCATGCCTGATGGGATTTTCCATTGTGGGTTGTCAGACGCGTTTTGCCAGAAACGCTCTCCAGGAACGCCTGACGGTCGTTCTCGGTCTGGAAGCCTAACAGGTCATAATCACACAATCCTTCCAGCAGCTCTTCGTGCGGTGGAATAGCGGTGAAAATTTCCGGTGTAGGGAAAGGAATATGCAGGAAGAAACCGATGCGATTGTTCACACCCCGTTTTCTCAATTCGCTGGCAAACGGAAGCAAGTGATAATCGTGGATCCACAAAATATCGTCTTCTTCGATCAGCGGCAGCAGTTTGTCCGCTAACAGCGCATTGACGCGCGTGTAACCTTCCCAGGCGTCTCGCTGAAACTTCACCAGATCCAGACGATAGTGAAACGCGGGCCACAGCACAGCGTTAGAGAACTGGGAGTAATACTCCTCATGATCTTGTTCACTCAGATTAAACGAAGCCCACGTGATATTTCCCCGCGTGACTTTCTGTAATGGCTTATCTTCGTTACCGACTTCCCCACTCCAGCCAAACCAGAGTCCACCCGCTGTTTTTAAGGCACCCAAAATCCCTACCGCCAAACCCCCGGCGCTGGATTTTTTATCATCCGGTGGCGCAATACGGTTAGAGACTACGACTAAGCGACCCATAATGTTTTCTCCTATTTTGATGCGCTATTTTTTCTTCTTGTTGCTGGTTAGCGATTTCAGTGATCCACTGCCAGACGCTGGCAACATTCGCCAGTCGCCAATTCGCACAGGTTTCACCCTGCCCGACTTTTACCGAAATACCCTTTTCCTGATTGACGACGCTAAAACCGCTTTCATCGGTCAGGTCGTCACCGACAAAGACGGGTGTTCTCCCTTTAAACGGCATCTCGGCCATGAAGGCCTTGAGCGCCTCGCCTTTGTTGATGCCTCTTGGCTTGATCTCTACCACGCATTTTCCTGGCTGAATCGCCAGCTGAGCGTTAGCGTCAACAATAGAGGCCGCAAGCTCGGTTATCGCCTGCTCGTGCTCAGGGGCACCGCGATAGTGCAGCGCAAAGGCCATCCCTTTTGCTTCCAGTTCCGTCCCCGGAAAATGAGAAAGCGCAGTCGTGAGTTTCGCATGCAGCGACTTCACCAGCGGTTCAGGGAGAGAGACGATATGCGATTGATCATGGATGTCGCGGCGCTCCGCTCCGTGCACTCCGGCAAGCGGAAAGCGGTAGGGCCTTGCGAGTTCATCAAGTTCGGCCATTGAGCGCCCTGATATCAATGCCAGAGCGCCCTGATTCAGTTCTGATAGCTGATTCAACATCCGGAGAATATCGGCAGGTAAAACCACCTCGTCGGGATGCGGTTTGATCTCGGCCAGCGTCCCGTCGAGATCGAAAAAGAATGCGTAATCTCCGGTCAGCACAGGCGGTACGGTTAACGTGTCTGCCACCCTTGTCCTCCTTACAGTTTGAGAGATGTCGAAACGGTTAGCATCTCAGTAGCCATGTAAGTATAGACAGTGTGACGGGGCTCGCCATTTAGCAAACCGCCTACCAGCAAAGCTGGCAAGCGGTTGAGGAGGACGACTAGACTTAAAAGTTGGGTCGTTGGGAGGGGAAAATCGCTTAAACGGTGCGTTTCGCTTTTTGCTTGTAACGGTCGAAAATCACCGCCGCCAGTAGGATCAGGCCACGTACCACGTACTGAGAGAACGGCGAGATGTTCAGCAGGTTCATAGCGTTCTCTACCGTGCCGAGGATCAGGATACCCGCCACAACATATGAGATTTTTCCGATGCCGCCTTTGAGCGATACGCCGCCCAAAACGCAGGCTGAGATGACAATGAGCTCATAACCAATCGACGTCATTGGCTGTCCGCTGGTCATTCGCGACGCCAAAATAATCCCTGCCGCTGCCGACACCAGCCCGGAAAGCACAAAAATAATAATCTTCGTGCGCACAACCGGGACACCTGCCAGACGCGCGGCTTCTTCGTTACCACCAATCGCCAGCGTATTGCGTCCAAAAGTGGTTCTGTTCAGCAAGAAGCCGAAAATGATCAGGCAGCCCACCGTGAGCCAGATTGGCGCGGGCAGACCCAGCCAGTTGGCATAGCCCAGCGCAAAAAAGCGCTCGTCTTCAATGCCCACCGCTTTACCATCAGAGATGATGTACGCCAGACCGCGCACAATCTGCATGGTAGCGAGGGTTGTAATCAGGGCGTTGATTTTCAAACGCGCGATCACAAAGCCGTTCACCAGGCCGCTGAGCATACCCAGCATCAGGCCCGCAAAAACGCCGATCCACAAACTTTCCGTCATGTTGATGACAACCGCCGTCGTCACGCCTGCACAGGCAATCACCGAGGCAACGGACAGATCGAAATCGCCAGAAGCCAGACAGAAAAGCATGCCGCAGGCCACCATGCCTGACATGGAAATCGCCAGCCCGAGGCCTTTCATATTGATGAAGCTGGCGAAGTTAGGCACAAATATCGCACAGCCGATAAACAGGACGGCAAACACCACCAGCATTCCGTATTGATCCCAAATGCGACCAAGACTGAAAGCCGACTTCTGCGTTTGCGATGTAGTAACAGAGGACATCATTAACTCCTTACTCAGGCGACAGCCTGGCTGACTTTAGGCATGGCGAGGCTCAACGCCTGTTGTTCATTCGCCTGTTCATGGTGTAACTCGCCGGCGATATCGCCTTCGCGCATCACGATAATGCGGTCCGCAACGCCAAGCACTTCGGGAAGATCGCTGGAAGCAAACAGCACTGCCACGCCGCGTTTTGCCAGTTCATAGATGACGTTATAGATCTCGTGTTTGGCCCCAACGTCAATGCCGCGGGTCGGTTCATCGAGCAAAATGACCTTCATCTCTTCTGACAGCCAGCGGCCCAAAATCGCCTTCTGTTGGTTGCCACCGGAGAGGTTCATGATCAACTGTTCAGCACCCGGCGTTTTGATATTCAGCGAACGAATATGATGATCCGCATTGCTGGATTCCCAGCCATCATTAATCAGGCACCCTGCACGGATAAACTTGCGCCGCGCTGAAATATTAATGTTGTCGCGAACCGAGTGAACCGGAATGATGCCGTCGGCTTTACGGTCTTCCGGACACAGCATCATGCCCGCGCGAATCGCGTGCGCGGGTTTTTGGATATTTACCGGCTGGCCGTCGATGTAGACCTTGCCTTCCGTGATACGCGTCCCACCAAACAGCCCTTTCATTAATTCACTACGTCCAGCACCCACCAAACCGAACAGGCCGACGATTTCGCCGCTGCGCACCGTCAGGCTGATTGGCGTTCTTACGCCGGGTGCTTTCACATTCTCAAGGCGCAAACGTTCGGCACCGTACTGCCGCGGTTGCCAGTGATAGATATCACCCAGCTCGCGTCCTACCATCGCCTGCACCAACTGATCATGATTGACCTGCTGCATATCGGTGAAGGTACGCACATAACGACCATCCTTGAAGACGGTAATCGCGTCGCTCAGGGCAAAAATCTCCTCCATACGGTGTGAAACGTATAAAATGATGCGCCCTTCTTTGCGCAGTTCGCGAATGACGCGGAACAGATTTTCGATTTCACGCGCGGAGAGTGAACTTGTCGGCTCATCAAAGGCGATAATTTTCGCGTTTCTCGCCAGCGCCTTGGCAATCTCCACCATCTGCCACTGGCCGATTGACAGGTATTTCAAGGGAATTTGCGGATCAATATCCAGGCCCAGATGTTTTAGCTGCAGCCCGGCTTCATAATTGAGTAAAGAGCGATTAACGAAACCGCCTTTGTGCGGGAGTTGCCCCAGATAAATGTTTTCCGCCACCGTCATCTCAGGGACCAGATGCAGCTCCTGATAGATAATAGCGACCCCGGCATTCAGCGCAGCGGTGGTATCCGCAAACGCCATCTCTTCACCGCGAATGGCGATGGTTCCGGTGGAAGGGGAATAGTTACCGCTGAGGATTTTTAACAGCGTGGATTTCCCCGCGCCGTTCTCACCCATCAGGGCATGAACCTGACCCGGATAGCAGTCGAAGCTGATATCGGTCAGCGCATTAACACCGGGAAACGTTTTACCGATGCCGCGGAAAGAGAGATACGGGTCAGACTGTTGCATAACGTCTCCGTGATTCCAGTAGTGTACGGCTGGCCCCTCGTGAATGAGGGGCACAATCACAACGAATTACTTACCGCCCAGTCCTTTTTTGGCGAGCTCCTCTTTGAAGTTGTCACGGGTGATCAGCACCACATCAGTGACCTCCGTAAACTTCGGTGGCTCGGCGTCTTTGGTCACCCAGTTGTAGAGCATTTCGCTGGATTTATAGCCATGGACATCCGGGCTTGGCAGCAGGGAGCCATAGAAACCGGTCGCCTGTGCTTTCGACAATTCACTTACCGCATCAACACCGTTAATCCCTATGCCAATCACATCACCGGCTTTAAAGCCCTGTCCTTCCGTTGCACGCACGCCGCCCAGCACGGTGTTGTCGTTCATGCCCAGCACCAGCCAGTGTTTCACTTCAGGATGCTGAACCAGCATGGAGTTAGCGGCATCAAATGCGCCTGGGATATCGTTCGATTTCGTCGGTACTTTATAGATTTGCGCTACCGGGAAACCTGCGGCTTTCAGTGCATCCATAGAGCCCGTTGTGCGGCGACGAGCGGTATCCAGCTCATCGGCCGTAATCGCCATCACGGCGGTTTCTTTCACGTCCCAGCCGCGTTTCTGCATCTCTTTATAGAGTTCCTGGCCCTGACGTTCCCCGATTTTGGTAGCCGCCATCATCACCAGTGGAACGGTATCCATCGGTTTGCCTTTGGCAGTAACAAACTGATCGTCAACTGCAATGACTTTCATCCCGTAACCCTTCGCTTTTGCCACAATGGCTGAGCCAAGTTTCGGGTCTGGCGTACAAATCACGAAACCTTTCGCGCCGCTGGCCGCCAGGCTATCAATCGCATTTAACGTTTTTTCGCCATCGGGAACGGCGATTTTAATGACGTCAAAGCCCAGATCTTTCCCGGCTTTATCCGCGAATTTCCATTCAGTCTGGAACCAGGGTTCTTCTGGCTGTTTAACCAAAAAACCGAGTTTTAAATTCTCTGCCATAGCGGATTGTGACATAACGGCAGCCAGACCGATGGCCGCGAGCGTTTTAGTAAATTTGTGCATGGTTATCTCCAGCTTTAGCGTTCTTTTATGTAGGGAACAAAGACGTACTTTTTATTTAATCGGACTTAAAACAAGGCATTAGAGAAAACCTGTTATAAGTGCTAGTGCTGAAGATAGTTTTAGCGGGAAATTAATCATCCATAAGAGAGCGCCATCACACCGCAGAATTACAGTAATTGCGTGCATAGATTCAGCGAGAAATGACATAAAAATGACGGGTTTTGTCGGACAAATGAGAAGGGGTTAAGCAAGATTATCCATAAGGTCAGCTAAGAAGTCCCTGTAAGCCGAACGCCATAGCGCCCGGCTCAGAATTTACCAGGCGTAGTAAATGTGATCGGCGTGATCGCGAACCGGCGTTTCATCATCCAATAAGCGTGCCGCGAGCGTCAGGGCAAAATCGAACGCATGTCCAAGACCTTTTCCACTCAGCAGGTTTTGATCCTCAACGACGGGCGCATCAATATATTCACCATCGGTTACGGATTGCCATAAATTGCCAGAGCAAACATAGCGCCGCCCCTTGAGCAGCCCATTCCCGCCCAATACCCGCGCCGCTGCAGAACAAATGGGGCATATTAATTTGCCCGCTTCATCATGCATGGATATAAAACGGATAACGTCCTGACTGGCAGCCAGATTCACACTGCCCTGTGGCCCACCGGGCAATACCACGGCATCGTACAGGGTATCCATCCGATCCCGTAACATGCTGTCAGCCACCATAGGAATATCATGATAACTCACCACCGCTCGCGACTCGGCACAGGCCAGCATTTCAACGTCGATGTGCATACGCCGCAAAATATCAATGGTGATAATTGCTTCTGCTTCTTCGAATCCTGGTGCTAACAACACTGCGACTTTCGTCATAGAGCCTCCATTTTTGAAAGAATTTAAAACATCGTTTCATCCTCATAGAAAGTGCAAAATCAAAAATACGTTTGGATCACATTTTTGAGTATTTTAGTTAAAGTGATCCATCTCAAAATAGGCTCTCTAGCGAGAATGATAAGGTCATGACATTTATGATGTCGAAGAGAATAGACTCTCTAACAAGCTGTAATTTATGCGCAATATAATATTTTTACTTTCCGATAAATATGAATAGGGCTACCCCTAATACGTGACTAAATAATAAAAAATGTCATCGTTGGTAAATCCAACCGATTAAGCATTTTCTTAGAGCTGCGATAACGCTATGCTGATTTTAGTCAGTAAAGAAAGTGAACAGTCGATCACATTCAGGACATGCTGACAGCTCTATTCTTGTATCAATGATCGGATTCCAGAAATAAGGATATTATTATGACGACACCAGGAATGATTCAGAAACTCAACGCCCAAATGAATCTTGAATTCAACACCTCCAACCTTTATCTCCATTTAAGTGACTGGTGCACCGAGCACAGTCTCAACGGCACGGCCACTTTCTTGCGCGCCCAGGCGCAAAGCAATATCACGCAAATGATGCGGGTTTTCGACTTTATGAAAAGTGCCGGGGGTAATCCGGTGGTAAAAGCACTGAATATGACTGATGGCTCTTATTCTTCTCTGGAAGAGCTGTTCCAAAAAACGCTCGACGATTATGAAACACGTTTTACCACGCTGAACAAACTCGCCGATGAAGCAGAATTCCTCCAGGACAGCGCAACGCTAGATTTTTTACATGATATGGAAAAAGACCAGCAGCACGACGGTGTATTGCTGAAAACCATTCTTGATGAAGTGCGTAGCGCGAAATGCGCAGGACTTTGTGCTGAGCAAACCGATCGGCATTTACTGAATTTGGTGAATTGCCAGCGCCATTAATATTGTGATCTGCGGCCGACCGATCCGCAGACCGCACTCTATATGTTAATTATTCGTTACCAACTCATTGCTTTTATTGAAATTTAACAAATCTGATCTGGCTCCCAGCCAATATCCATACAAAGTGAAATGATTTAGTCAATTTCACTATTATTGACGAGGGAGCTTCATGATCACCATCGAGTTTATAGTCATCATTCTTTGCCTGCTGGTTGGAACACGGTTTGGCGGCATGGGGCTTGGGCTGATAAGCGGCATCGGCCTGTTCATTTTAACCTTTATCTTTGGACTGCAACCCGGCAAACCGCCTGTTGACGTGATGCTCACGATTCTGGCGGTGATTGGTTGCGCTGCGACGTTACAAACTGCTGGTGGGTTGAACGTGATGATGCAGTTTGCCGAGCGCCTGCTGAGGCGCCACCCGCAGCACATTACCCTCCTCGCTCCTTTCACCACCTGGATGCTGACTTTCCTGTGCGGTACGGGACACGTGGTCTATACCATGTTTCCAATTATCGCTGATATCGCGCTAAAAAAAGGGATTCGTCCGGAACGTCCTATGGCGGTGGCATCTATCGCTTCACAGATGGCAATTACTGCCTCGCCCGTTTCTGTTGCCGTGGTGTCGTTGGTTTCCATCATTGGTGCCCAGCACGGGATTGGACAGGCGTGGGGGATTCTTGAGATCCTGGCCATTTCCGTGCCCGCCTCGCTTTTTGGGGTAATGATCGCCGCACTCTGGAGCCTACGTCGCGGGAAAGATCTGGCTGATGACGTGGAGTTTCAGGAAAAGATAAAAGATCCCAAACAGCGCGAGTTTATTTTCGGCAGTACTGAAACCTTAATGAATCAACGCTTCCCGAGAGAATCTTACTGGTCCACGTGGATTTTCTTTGCCGGGATAGCCGTCGTGGTCCTGCTGGGTGCACTTCCAGACTTACGTCCTGCTTTCGAAATGAAGGGGAAAATGACGGCATTGTCGATGAATCTGGTGATTCAAATGATGATGCTGATTGCAGGGGCCGTTATGCTGATGGTTTGTAAGGTCAATGCCTCGGCCATTTCGAACGGTGCGGTGTTTAAAGCCGGTATGGTGGCGATTTTCTCGGTATTCGGTGTTGCCTGGATGAGTGATACATTTTTCCAGGCCCACCTCGACGAGCTGAAAATGGCGCTGGAAGGAGTGGTGAAAAGCCACCCGTGGACCTACGCCATCGTGCTGTTTTTGGTTTCTAAGCTGGTGAACAGCCAGGCTGCCGCGTTGACGGCGGTCGCTCCGATGGGGTTGATGTTAGGCATCGAACCCAAAATGCTGATTGCCTTCTTCCCGGCATCGTACGGCTACTTTGTCCTACCAACTTACCCGAGCGATTTGGCCTGTATCGGCTTTGATCGGTCCGGAACCACGCGCATCGGTAAATTTATCATCAACCACAGCTTTATTTTACCGGGTCTGATCGGCGTCAGCTGCGCCTGTGCAGCAAGCTATCTGCTGGTACAAACCTTCTTTTAACCTGCCAACAGGGCGACGTTCTCCGTCGCCCTGTGCGTTTTTTATCAAAAACCTTTCTAATTTCAAAACATCGGTTTATTTTAGTGCGACTCACCCTGCGGTGTGAATTTGAGTTCGATTAACGCGATAGCTTTTTGGATTGCGCGAAGCGTAACCGGATCCGCTGCAGCAGGATGGCTGGTGAAATCGATGTTTTTCAGTTGGGTGGACATTTTTTCACGCACTTCGATGGGTGCGATAATGTCTAATACATCAAGGATTTGTTTGATAACCAACTGGCACGCGACGACGTCAGATACCAGTTCCTGATCGGCGCTCAGATTTTGAGACATAGGGTGCTCCTTTAATAAAGAGCGCCATAGTAGCAAAACGCCAGCCCTTTCATCTTGCCTCTCGTCGATCGCAGACATAAAAAAACCTGCCGAAGCAGGTTTTTTCATCAGAACATTGCGCCTGGCGGTACGTCTTTAAACGTATTGCAGTAGTTCGCCCACATGCTTTTCAGGATTTTGCGCAGTTTCATGGTCATGCTCCGGTAATTTGTTATGCAGGTGTAACTCTTTATCCGCATATAATATGACCAGCATCACAAAAATCAATAACTATGTGATTTGCATCACAGTTAATAAGCCAACAATGCTGCCAGGTTGTTAATAAAAGCACCGGTAAATCCGTGAGTTAGCGTCTTATAAGTTCCAGTAAATTTTTATAAATTTTTTTGATACGGCAAGGTAAAGATGACAGAAAATATCAGCGAGAAGCAGAGCCGGGGGATATCCCCAGCGGCACTTTTAGTCGCCGGCGCGTTCTTTATGGAGTTTCTCGACGGAACCGTGATTGCAACTGCCCTTCCGGATATGGCGAAGAGTTTTGGCGTTGAGGCGGTAGAGTTAAACATCGGTATCAGCGCTTATCTCATCACGCTTGCGGTCCTGATCCCCGCCAGCGGATGGATTGCCGATCGCTTCGGCGCCAGGAAGGTGTTTGCGGTTGCACTGGCCATCTTTACGCTGGCATCGGTATTTTGCGGATTATCAACAACCGTCGATCAGTTTGTCGCCATGCGCATATTACAAGGCATGGGTGGCGCGCTGATGGTGCCGGTGGGGCGACTGGCCGTCCTGCGCACCACACCGAAGCATCTGCTGATTACCGCTATCGCAACGTTAACCTGGCCTGCTCTGGTTGCGCCGATAATCGGGCCACCGCTCGGCGGATTTATTACCAGCTACGCCGACTGGCGCTGGATCTTCTTTATTAATGTCCCGCTTGGGATCATCGCGATTATTCTGGCGCTGCGTATTATTCCGGACTTGCATGAAGATGCCCGCCGCCCGTTTGACCTGCCGGGATTTATTGCAACGACCATCGCCATGGTGAGTCTGGTGTACGCGATGGAGTCAATGGGCGCTCAGCAGACGGATAGCGTTGTGACAATTGCGCTTTTGGCTATCGGTTGCGTGACGTTATTTTACGCGTTGCGCCATTTCCAACGCGCCAAATGGCCGATGATCCGCCTGGACGCCATGCAGGTACCCACTTTTCGCGTGACGATGTACGGCGGTTCCCTGTTTCGTGCCTCTATTAGTGCTGTTCCCTTCTTGCTACCGCTGATGTTTCAGGTCGGCTTTGGTATGGATGCATTTCACTCTGGCCTGCTGGTACTGGCCGTTTTCGTCGGTAACCTGACCATCAAACCCGCGACAACGCCGCTCATCCGCCGCCTGGGTTTTCGGAAATTGCTGCTGATCAATGGTGCATTGAACGTTCTGTCGCTGTTGGCCTGCGCACTGATTACACCGCAAACGCCTGTCTGGCTTATCTTGCTGATCCTGTATCTGGGCGGAGTCTTCCGTTCCATTCAGTTTACCGCCGTCAGCACGCTGGCCTTTTCTGACGTGCCTTCCGCTCAGATGAGTTACGCCAACACGCTGTTTTCGACGGCCACGCAGCTCGCCGTGGGGCTGGGAATTACACTGGGAGCAATTGGGATACGCATTGGTGAGAAAGTGAGTCATGCGCTAGGTATGGCTGCGGTCCCCGGTCTGAGCTTCCGGCTGGCCTTTGTCGCTATCGCCATCATCTGTCTGCTCGGAATGTTTGATACGCTGAGTCTGACCAAAGATGCAGGCAGCGCGGTCTCGAAAAAAAGACAATAAAAAAAGCCAGCGCGATGCTGGCTTTTCGTCTTAGCGGCTTATCGTAAGATTAGCCGACGATACCGCGAACAAAGGCTTCAATCTCTTTGTCCTGGCAGTTTTCAAAGAAGCACTGCTGGAAGCGCTGACCAGACACGGCGGTTTTCACCAGTTCCGGGTCGATTGCACGCAGCGTATCCAGATAGTTGTCCTTCACTACCGCGGCTTTAACCTGATTCAGAATACCGGCATTACGGACCTGCGGCTCCTTACGCTCTGGTGGGTAGCCCTCACCTTTACGGCCAGTGAATGCTTTTTCAAAGATAAAGCGCACGTTCAGTTCCGCGCCCCAACCAAAGCCTTTAGCAAATGGCAGCGCCAGTGCGTTACCGTTGTTGATCTGGGCAAACAGGAAGGCATCAGCCGGATCGATACAGTAGCCGCAGTTCACGCCAGGATGGATGTTCAGAGACATCAACGCGCCCTGGCCGGTGCCGCAGCCGGTCACAACGAAGTCAACAGCCTTAGAATTGATCAGAATGCTGGCCATGATGCCCAGGTGGATGTACGTCAGGTGATGATCGTTCTCATCGCTCATCCCAACGTTAAATACCGGGAAGCCTTTTTCATCAGCTACCGCTTTCAATTCATTAAGAATAATGGCGTTTTTTCCCGCCTGGCTGTTTTCCATCATCAGTGCAATTTTCATTCTTTATCTCCTGAATGCGATGCGGGTTTTCCCGCCACAGATAGCTCGTCCACTCAACTCTACTATCTGGCAAACATACTTTCAAATTAACTGAAAAAATGTTTTAAAAAATTAAGGTGACTTCACACATTTCTGTTTTGACCTTGAAATTTGTGCGTCCCCATAAACTGGAGAAATTTTTACTCGCGGATCCGGCAGCAAGCTAGACTGCATTTAAAAGACAATAAAATCCTTTGGGGAACATCTGTGAATATGCGCCGCCGCAAGCCCCGCATCACATGGCTAGTCAGGTTAGTTATCCTTTATGCCCTTCTCTGGGCAAGAATATCTTTTGCACAACCCACACCTGATCCAACTCCCGTTCCCGTCTGGATTTATAACGCCGACAGTTGCGAATTCTGGCGCACGCTTCAGGGTGAATTACAGGGTTTCTACCCCAAACTCGTGCGCGCGATTGAACTCAAATATGACACACATCTGGAACTTAAGCCGATCGATGGGCCTGAAATCGGACAGCGTTTTAATGCCGACAGCTACGGAGTGTATGCCGGAGTCCTGCGAACTGAGTCGAGGGCGCGCACCAAAATCCTCTCATCGCAGCTTTTTATCAACGAAGTGGTGGCTGCAAGCCCATCAATGTCGGTGAATACTGCGGAATGATGGCCCGCGAGCTGAAACTGTCCCGCAAGATGATCGCTGAAATCGAGCATTTCGCTTCCCTGCATGATGTAGGGAAAATCGACGTACCCGATCGTAATTACGGCAAAAACGCGTATACAAACCCGCATTTAGACACGAACAGGCACGCGAGGTGATCCTTGATGGTGCAGGTCGCCACTTTGATCCGCAACTCATTGCGTTATTCCGCAAACACCATCTCAAATTTCGCACGATATTTGACAGCCTGGCGGATTAAGCACTGTCGTTGCGAAGAGAAAGCGCGGATTGGCTGGCTATTCCTGGCATTGAGTGTCACATCAGGCGGTAGGATAGAGTGTTTTCAATGACTCAGAGCGAAATATGAAGAGATTATTCCTTGCAGGCGCGCTTCTGTTGCTCGCGGGTTGTAATGTGACCCGTCAGGCCCAAGTGAACAGCGCAGACAGCACCAGCGGCGTTGTCAGGCTCAATATGGGTCAGGCAATACTGCAAAATAGCCATTATGATTCTTACGTGACGAACGGTACGGCGACGCGTGAATGTCAGGCCATGGGTTACGCAACCGCTTCAGCCTATGGTCAGCCGATAAAAACCTGCACGGTGGTCAGCGGTTCGGTGTGCCTGAATGAAAGCGTGACTATTCAGTACAAATGCCAGGGTTATGCGATTAATTCCTCTGCTAAGCAAACCTATTATTAATAGTAGGTATTAATAATAGCGCTGCCAGAATAGCACTGGCAGCGTATTCAAACCGGAAACAGAACAATTCTCATTAATATATAGATCATTGCCAATGCGTTTTATTCCCATTCGTATTTTTAATAAATAATATCTTTATTTTACCTTTTGCAAATAATTTAATAACAAATTATAGTGACGCTCTGCCCGACTCATTAATAATTATATGGAGCTGCACCATGCTGAAAACTGAAATGATCGATAAGCTCAACGAGCAAATGAACCTTGAGCTTTTTTCATCCCTGCTTTATCAACAAATGAGTGCCTGGTGCAGCTTCCACAGCTTTGAAGGCGCGGCCGCATTTCTGCGTCGTCACGCTCAGGAAGAGATGACGCATATGCAGCGTTTATTTGATTATCTGGCAGATACCGGCAGTCTACCGCGCATCAACCCTGTTGCATCGCCTTTCGCGGAGTATGCTTCTCTGGATGAACTGTTCCGTGCAACCTACGAACATGAACAGCTGATCACACAAAAGATTAATGAATTAACTCATGCCGCGATGGTTGGTCAGGATTATCCAACCTTTAATTTCCTGCAATGGTATGTGGCGGAACAACACGAAGAAGAAAAATTGTTTAAATCTGTTCTGGATAAATTGTCACTGGCAGGTAAATCCGGCGAAGGTCTGTACTTTATCGATAAAGAGCTTGCCACGCTCGATACGCAGAATTAATTAAAAAAGGGAGCTTGGTGGCTCCCTTTTTTAATGCTGGCATATTTTACTTTCGTGCGTAGAAAAACCTTCCTTTAAAGGAATAAATTTCCCTTTATTCTTCAGGAATTCCACCAGCTGCGCAGCCGTCATATTCTCAGCAGAACAGGTATGAAAATGGGCGCTATCACCGAATCGCGTGTGAATAGCCTGAATCAGGCTGGTTTCTGAATATTGCTCATCAGACTCCAGCATCATGTTGAGCACATCGTGCCCGTGAATTGACGTCATAACCCCTCCACAAAGAAAGGCACAGACTACACGTGAAGTCCGCGTCGCGCCTTGCGCTGGCACAGGTTTACATGCACCCGGCACAGCTGGTACATCGCCAGTCATGAGGGTTAATCGCCTGATAAAAAGCGCGATAATTGTCGGTTTCAAGTGGAATGCCATTATCGAAGAACAGATCGGTTAGCCAGTCGACGTGTTCAATTATCCACTCATCTTCTTTCAACCCCTGGGCAAAAATCTCATCGTCCGGATCCATAATGTTGTAGGTAGCCCACGTCCCCATATCTTTTTCACGACGCGGCTCAGGCAGCTCTAGCGCCTCACCGTGCCAGTGAATAATCCAGTGCCCGTGGCACAGCAAGTTGCCCGAACGACTCCATGCAGCCTTAAATGGATTATCCCCTGCCATAACCTTCTCACGTTTGTTGAATATTTATATTGATTGTTTAAGGTACGCCTGATTTTCGCGCAAAAATATTGCCCTTATGAAGTAGGCAAAACCCCCAAAAGTATCAGCCACTTGCCCTAAATATGACGCTCAGCCCAAAGCGTAAAGTTTCTATTACACTGCTTGTAACGGCGATTTGACGAAGAAGCGCTTTTCACTTACTCTGCGCCGCAGAATGGGTTGCGATTTGGTGTTGCGGTAGAGGAAAGCGTGAGAAATAGAACTCTGGGAAGTATTTTTATCGTTGCAGGCACGACGATTGGCGCAGGAATGCTGGCGATGCCGCTGGCCGCCGCAGGTGTCGGTTTTAGCGTCACCTTACTGCTTTTAGTCTGCCTCTGGGCACTGATGTGCTACACGGCATTGCTGCTGCTTGAAGTCTATCAGCACGTTCCTGCAGACACCGGTCTTGGTTCGCTGGCGGCACGCTATCTGGGTCGCTACGGTCAATGGCTCACCGGTTTCAGCATGATGTTCCTGATGTACGCGCTGACTGCGGCTTATATGAGCGGTGCGGGAGAATTGATCGCCTCCAGTGTGAATGACTGGTTTGGCACAGGCATTTCTCCGGCGACCGGCGTTATCTTTTTCACCTTAATCGGTGGCGGCGTGGTGTGTGTCGGGACCTCTCTCGTCGACCTGTTTAACCGTTTTCTGTTTAGCGCCAAGATTATTTTCCTGGTAGTGATGCTTGTCCTGCTCGCCCCGCATGTGCATAAAGTGAATTTACTGACACTTCCGCTTCAGCAAGGGCTAGCGCTTTCTGCCATTCCGGTGATTTTCACGTCATTTGGCTTCCACGGCAGCGTACCGAGCATCGTGAGCTACATGAACGGTGATATTCGCAAGCTGCGTCGTGTGTTTATTATCGGCAGCGCCATTCCATTAATTGCCTATATCTTCTGGCAACTGGTGACGTTGGGCAGTATCGATTCATCAACGTTTATCGGCTTAATGGCGGACCATTCCGGTTTAAATGGATTCTTACAGGCGCTGCGTGAAGTGGTGGCTTCGCCGCACGTCGAGCTGGCGGTTCATCTGTTTGCCGACCTTGCGCTGGCGACCTCTTTCCTCGGCGTGGCGCTGGGTCTGTTCGATTATCTGGCGGACCTGTTCCAGCGCCGCCGTTCCGTCGGGGGGCGTATCCAGACAGGCGTGGTGACATTCTTGCCGCCACTCGCCTTTGCGCTATTTTATCCACGCGGATTTGTGATGGCACTGGGCTATGCGGGTGTGGCATTAGCCGTGCTTGCGCTGCTGCTCCCTTCCCTTCTGGCGTGGAAAAGTCGTCAGCAGCATCCTGATTCAGGCTATCGGGTGTGGGGGGGAAAACCGCTTCTGGCGATGGTATTCACCTGCGGGATTGTGGTTATCCTGGTACAGTTCTCGATCGCAGCAGGATTATTACCGGCAGTCGGTTAATAAAAAAGGGCTCATAATGAGCCCTTTTTTATCAGTGCAATCAATGCAAACAGCAGCTTTTGAATTTCTTACCGCTGCCACACGGACAAGGATCGTTACGACCCACTTTCGCGCCATTGATAATCGGCTGTTGCGCCACGGTCAATTGCGGGTTCGCCACCCAGTAGTTATATAACCGAAGCGCCGCCGGTTTGATTCGTTCAATGCTGGCGTGATATTCGTCTTCGGTCAGTTCATCCAGCTGTTCGGCATTCGCTTCCGTTCCGTGCAGCGTAATGATGTCTAAATCGGCTTTCAGCTCTTCCGGCAGCGATGACCAGTCAGTCAGCGCCATCCCGCGCATATAGCCGTAGCACCACTCTTCCACCACGGTATAGCTTTTCCCGTCCACGTCGTTAACGCCGAAAACCGGTTCAAACTGATCGGGATAGTCACTCAGTCGCTCGGCGATATCGTTCAGATGCTTAAAGCAGAGATCGATAAAACGGTTCATTTCGCGATCGTTTTTCCAGCGCGGAACATACTTTTGACCGCCCCACACCGCCACCAGCCAGGTATCGGGTTCAACGACAACCGGACCCGATAAAACCGCGGTAAGCATGCCGTCAAGCTCGGAAACGTCAATCACAGACGCATCCTCATGACCGTAAGACATTAACGTCTCTTCCAGCCACTCCAGTTCGTTTTCAGTTAATGGGCCTTCAGTCATTGCAGACACTCCTGATAAAAAAAGAAAACGATTTTATCACACAATGCCAGGGGACTTCTCAAACGCCAGTTTCAGGCGCGTTGAGCCAGCTGTTAACACGTCGATAACATCATATTCTCCATGGGCTTTCGTGGTGCAAAATAGCGTGAATCGTGACCGTTGCATACGTGGCGGGCTTTATTGTTAACGAGATGTGATCCCTGCTGTAATTTCAGTTCACGGTGTCAGGCGGCGTAAAACGGCACTCTATACTGAAATAAGTCAAAAACTCGCAATGGGTTATTCACTCTGGCAACCATTTTGCTTGCTTAAAGTTCCTGCCCTTAAAGGGTGACAGGAAATCTCGTCGTATCAGCAGGATATTGTTAGGCTCGCGTTTGTTTCGTGCATTTTGTTCTCGCTTTTGTTTTTGGATTGACTGCGCCATATGCCGTTCAGGTTTAGACCGTGGTGCAAAAACCTCTTTGCTAAGGAACATAATAATGTCGCTGAAATTAATCAGAAGTCCCCTTTCTCTTGTATTAGCAGGTTGTCTGGTGACGGCATTCTCCGCCCAGGCGGATATCGTCATCGGCGTCGCGGGGCCCTTCACCGGCCCGAACGCAACCTATGGCGATCAGTACTGGCATGGGGCGACTCAGGCCGCAGAAGATATCAATGCCGCCGGTGGGATCAACGGCGAAAAAATCAAGCTGGTTCAGGGTGATGATGCCTGCGAGCCAAAACAGGCCGTCTCCGTCGCTAACCGTCTGGTGGATCAGGACAAAGTCAAAGCGGTTGTCGGGCATTTTTGCTCATCATCGACTATGCCCGCCTCCGAGGTATACAACGATGCAGGCGTTCTGGCTATCACCCCAGGCTCCACTAACCCGTTAATCACCGAGCGCGGCATGAGCGATATGTTCCGCATGTGCGGACGTGATGACCAACAAGGGAAAGTCGCCAGCGATTTTATTATTGATAAGCTGAAGGCCAAACGGGTGGTGATCATTCACGATAAAGACACCTACGGTCAGGGACTGGCGGATGCGACGAAAGCCGCACTGGCAAAACGTGGCGTTAATGACGTGATGTACGAAGGTCTCTCGCGCGGCGAAAAAGACTTCAACGCGCTGGTCACGAAAATCGGTGCGCAAAAACCGGATGTCGTGTTCTTCGGTGGCTGTCACCCAGAAGCCGGTCCGCTGGTGCGCCAGATGCGTGAGCAAGGCGTGCAGGCTAAATTCTTCTCGGGCGACTGTATCGTCAACGAAGAGATGGTCACCGCGGCGGGTGGGCCGAAATACACCAACGGCATTTATATGACCTTTGGCAAAGATCCCCGCTTGATCCCCGACGGCAAAGCCGTCATCGAGAAATTCCGCACCAGCAAATTTGAACCCGAAGGTTACACCCTTTATTCCTACGCTTCTGTTCAAGCCATCGCGGCTGCCTTTAAAGCCACCGGCGGTACGGATTCTGCCAAAGCCAGCGCCTGGCTGAAAGCCAATCCGGTTGAAACAGTGATGGGCAAAAAATCCTGGGATGATAAGGGTGACCTGAAAGTCTCCGACTACGTGGTGTATCAGTGGGACGACAAAGGGAAATATACCGAAGTGCCGTAACGGAACGGCGTCACGCTCAACGTCGAAAGCATTGCGAATCGACGCGATATACACATCAGGCTGCACGCATATCGTGCAGCCCATAACACGAGCGCGCGGTGATGAGCACATTCTTCCTTCAGCAGTTGATCAACGGCTTAACCCTGGGTTCCGTGTACGGACTCATTGCCATCGGTTATACGATGGTGTACGGCATCATCGGAATGATTAATTTCGCTCACGGCGAAGTGTATATGATTTCCGCCTATCTCAGCGCCATCGGCCTGGCGCTACTCGCCTGGTTTGGCCTGGAGTCATTTCCATTGTTAATCCTCGGCACATTAGTGTTCACCATTATCGTGACGGGCGTTTACGGCTGGACAATTGAACGAATCGCTTATAAACCGCTGCGAAATTCCACGCGTCTGGCTCCGCTGATCTCGGCCATCGGGATGTCGTTAATCCTGCAAAACTACGCGCAAATCAGCCAGGGACCGCGTCAGCAAGGCGTACCCACAATGCTGGATGGCGTGTTCCGTTTTCACATTGGCGAGGGGTTTGTTCAGGTCACCTATACCAAAGTGTTTATTCTGATTGCCTCGTTTGCAGGGATGCTCTTGCTCACCTGGATAATCAGCAATACGCGATTAGGACGCATGTGCCGCGCGGTGCAACAGGACCGCAAAATGGCGTCGATTTTAGGCATAAATACCGACCGAATTATTTCGCTGGTGTTTGTGATTGGTGCAGCCATGGCAGGTCTCGCCGGTGTGTTGATAACCATGAACTACGGTACGTTTGATTTTTACGTCGGGTTTGTTATCGGCATTAAAGCCTTTACAGCGGCGGTTCTCGGCGGCATTGGATCACTGCCAGGGGCGATGCTGGGCGGGTTGATTCTCGGGATAGCAGAGGCACAATTTTCAGGAATGGTGAATTCTGACTACAAAGATGTGTTCTCGTTTGGATTACTGGTGGTGATCCTCATTTTCCGTCCTCAGGGACTGCTTGGCCGCCCAGTTGTCGCCAAAGTATGAGGGAGTCAAATATGACATCGCAAACTGATGTGCATGACGGTTTCTCACTAAAACGCTGCGTTCTGGATGCCATTTTTGCCGGCATGATCGCATTAATCATTTTTGGCCCCATCGTTGGCGTGGTGCTGGATGGCTACAGTTTCAACTTTGAAGGACGACGACTGACATGGATCGTTGCCAGCGTGATGACGGGACGCTTTTTACTGAGCGCGTTTTTGATGACGACTGTGGGTACACGATTTTTATCGCAATTCGACACCGATAACGCGGGCGTTTACGTGCGGCCACCCGAATACAAAAGCCGGATGCGCTGGATTATCCCGCTGGTGCTAACGCTGGCGGTCTGCTTCCCGTTTATCGCCACAAAATATGTGCTGACGGTCGCGATCCTCGGGTTGATTTATGTCCTGTTGGGGCTGGGGCTGAATATCGTTGTCGGCCTGGCTGGGCTGCTTGACCTGGGATACGTCGCTTTTTACGCGATTGGTGCCTACGGTCTGGCGCTGGGTTATCAATATCTGGGCCTGGGATTCTGGACAATGCTGCCGCTGGCGGCGCTGATGGCCGCTGCTGCGGGGGCTTTACTGGGGTTCCCTGTTCTGCGCATGCACGGCGATTATCTGGCGATTGTGACGCTCGGATTCGGGGAGATTATCCGTCTGATCCTCAACAACTGGCTGACTTTTACTGGTGGGCCAAACGGTGTTTCGGCCCCGCCTCCCACCTTTTTCGGCCTTGAGTTTGGACGACGAGCCAAAGAAGGCGGCGTACCGTTCCACGAGTTTTTCCATCTGACCTATAACCCCAACCTGAAGTTTATTTTCATCTATGTCGTCTTGCTGCTGGTCGTTTTGCTGGTCCTGTATGTCAAACACCGCCTGACGCGCATGCCGATTGGACGCGCGTGGGAAGCGTTGCGCGAGGACGAAATCGCCTGCCGTTCGATGGGGCTTAACCATGTGCTGGTCAAACTCTCGGCGTTTACCCTTGGGGCGTCCACAGCAGGCATTGCCGGGGTGTTCTTCGCGACCTATCAGGGATTTGTAAACCCCACTTCGTTTACGTTTTTTGAGTCCGCGCTGATCCTTGCCATCGTCGTTTTAGGCGGAATGGGATCGACTGTCGGCGTAGTGTTAGCCGCCTTTGTCCTCACCGTGACGCCAGAGCTGCTGCGCAGCTTTGCGGAATACCGCGTGTTGTTATTCGGCATGCTGATGGTCGTGATGATGATCTGGCGGCCACGCGGTTTGATTCGCATTAACCGCAGCGGATTTGCGGTTCGCAAAGGGGTCGCACCATGAACGGGACGATATTAAGCGTTGAACATTTAATGATGCATTTCGGCGGCATTAAAGCGCTTAACGATGTGAATCTGGACGTTCAGCGTGGCTCAATAACGGCTTTAATCGGGCCGAATGGCGCTGGTAAAACCACGGTGTTTAACTGCCTGACCGGTTTCTATAAAGCCTCCGGCGGCACGATTCTGTTTAATACGCGCAGTAAAACCACGAACGTGATACAGGTTCTAGGGCAAAAATTTCAGCCCGGAGACTGGATTAATCCGGCGCAGCTTGGCGGGCGTATTTTCTACAAAATGTTTGGCGGGACGCACCTGGTCAACCGCGCCGGGCTGGCGCGTACCTTCCAGAACATCCGTCTTTTTCGGGAAATGTCTGTGGTGGAAAACCTGCTGGTCGCGCAGCATATGCGCGTCAACCGTAACCTGATTGCCGGGGTGCTGAATACCCCCGCCTATCGTCGCGCAGAGAGCGATGCGTTGGATCGGGCGTTTTACTGGCTGGAGGTGGTGGATTTGGTGGATTGCGCTAACCGCCTGGCGGGCGAGATGTCCTATGGCCAACAGCGGCGTCTCGAAATTGCACGCGCGATGTGTACGGGGCCGGAGATGCTGTGTCTGGATGAACCTGCCGCTGGGTTAAACCCCGTCGAAACGCGCGCGCTGAGTAAAATCATTCGTTTTTTGCGTGACCATCATGCGATCACGGTCTTGCTGATTGAACATGATATGGGAATGGTGATGGACATTTCGGATCACATTATTGTGCTCGACCATGGCGATGTCATTGCGCAGGGTAAACCGCATGAAATCCAGCATGATGAGAAGGTTATCGCCGCTTATCTGGGCACCGATGAAAGCGAGGTTAGCATATGAGCGAGACGATGCTGGAATTTAAGGACGTGGATGTATTTTACGGCGTAATTCAGGCATTAAAGCAGGTTTCTTTGCAAGTGAATAAAGGCGAAACCGTGGCGCTGATTGGTGCTAACGGCGCAGGAAAATCGACGCTCTTGATGTCCATTTTCGGCCAGCCACGCATTCGAAAAGGTCAAATCCTGTTTTGTGGCGAAGATATCAGCCATCAATCAACGCATTATGTGGCGTCGGGCGGCATCGCGCAGGCCCCGGAAGGTCGACGTATTTTCCCGGATATGACCGTTGAAGAAAATTTACTGATGGGGACCATTCCTGTCGGCAACCAACATGCCGCGCACGACCTGCAAACTATGTTTGATTTGTTCCCGCGACTGAAAGAGCGGCGTAAACAACGTGCGATGACTATGTCCGGGGGAGAGCAGCAAATGCTGGCAATTGCGCGCGCGTTGATGAGTCGTCCAAAACTCCTGCTGCTTGATGAGCCAAGTCTTGGCCTTGCGCCAATCGTAGTAAAACAAATCTTCCAGACGCTGCGCGAGCTGGCGCGAAACGGGATGACAATCTTCTTAGTGGAGCAAAATGCGCATCATGCGCTCAAGCTCTCCGACCGCGGGTATGTGATGGTTAACGGGCAAATCCGACTGAGCGGAAGCGGCGAGGAACTCTTAGGAAATCAGGATGTGCGAAAAGCGTATTTGGGGGGTGTGTAATTCACTGGCGTTTTGGGTGAACAAGCGGCTTTTGGACGTCTCACGACGCGGATAATGGGGATCGTACAACATGGACTATTCTGTCAACGCACCGGCTGACTCAATCTGTGATATACTGCCCTTCCAAGAGAAATTCGTCATGAAATCAGAAGACACCCTCGACTGGTACCCAGCCCAGCTCCCACCCGTAAAAATCATTCTGGGTAATGCAGTACTCGAAGTCGGGAAAACTGGCCGCCCAATCAATACTCGCACGCTTCTTGAATACCTGCAGGTTACGCAGAAAAAACTAACAGGCAGAGATAACAAAGTTACAATGCAAACTGCAATCGACGTGCTTAGGGATAACCAAAAGGTAAACGGTAGACTGTAGACGATTGCGCTGTGCACTAAACATTTTATGAGCATGAAAGAATGAGCATTTCATCATCAAAAAAGGGATATGAGATGCGGATTAAAGGATATCTGCTTTTCGCTCAAATATTATGAGCCCTCATTACAGACTATACCGGTAGATTTTCCTCAGAAAAAACTTGTATTTCCAAATTCCTGGCATTTCTTAATTCATCGTAAAAAACACGAGTAATTATTATAGTAAACGTGTATCGTGGTCGTCCCTTATATCAGGAGATGCCTATGTCTGGACGTAAAAATTCACAAACCCGTCGTAATTATTTAGTCAAGTGTCCATGTCCAAACTGTTCTAAAGACTCAGAACACAGTTTTAGTCGCGTACAAAAAGGATCCCAACTGGTCTGCCCGTTTTGCAGCACCTTGTTCAAGTCAGCGAAATGACTGCAAAAAATTATTGCAGATATGATGAGCGTTACAACTAACGCCCCATATTTAGCAATAGTTTAGGGAATACCAAAAAATGATGCTGTTGTAGGCCGTCTAATCACTGGCGCTCGTTGCTGTTTATACTTCAGTAACGTCAGCTTTTAGACTGTTCATGCGAGAGGCCTGCGCTTCATCATTCCGGTCAGCACAACTGAAAATATGCTGGCCTCATTTTACAGTAATGCCTGCTCAGACATCTTTCCCCTCTATATCGCAGAACCATACCTATTTATTTATCACAAAGTATTACGTTCGAAGCAGCGGGACCTTTGTTACCATTATAAATAGTGTACTCAACCTCTTGTCCTTCAAATAGGGTTTGGCAATTATCACCCTGAAGATTCGAAACATTGACTGAGATATCTTTGCCTCCATCAAGAGGAGAGATGAAACCAAAACCTTTGTCTTCTTTATACCACTTTACCAGGCCTCTGATTCTTGAAGGCATATTTACTCCTGTTACACATGATGAGTGGGGTAATAAACGTATAATAATAAACGTATGGACTCAGAAGGAAGGGTATCAGCGATAGCACCTGGTAATGAGGACTGCCCGATAAAATGTTTACGTTCGCTTGTACATCGAACTTATCAGGACATTAAGGCACGGACTGTGATAATAAGCAAAGCATTCTTACCTTCCATCTCTTGCGCTATGATATTTTGCCGGGTCGAAAGCCTTTCCAGAGAAGATTATCGCCCACACGATCAAAGCGCTTTTACCTGTTATAAGATCAAGATTTGAAGACTGCCAAAAAGGTCTAACCTCTTAATTTTCTTCATTCTTCTACACATCAATTCTCTCCCGATAAGTGTCATATAAGCCGACAATCGAGTTGCCGTTCTGGACCAAACTCTCGGATGATAATCACAAATGTCTAAAAACGACGGCCGCACAGTACACGAATGAAGTAAGCCGTGTATGCTTAAATGCATACATTAGCAATCCGGGACAGCGACATGATTAGCTTTTCATCCAACCCATTCCTCACAAACGATGTAGATCGGGTCATAGGCAGTGCTGTCTTTGACATTATCCAGGCAGGCATAGTAGACCACATAACGCCAAAAATGCTGATTCAGCACCTTACCCGCAAGTATGTGTATATTTACGAGACGAGCTCGTCAGTTGACGAAGCGTTAGCCTATGAAGCCGCAATAAAACATCTCGAAAATTCATAGGGTTAATCGTAACATTATCAATGCATAACACTGTGTCAGACGTCGCAAGAAGTCGGCTTGTGACACAGTGTGTTTGACTGGTTTTGATATGACAGTAAGCAATCGCTCATGCATCAGTATTTGATGCAATCGTCAGTTAGTTATATAAATGTGCTCACTGCAAAAAACCCATCTCATCACTCTACCGCAAACACTTTTGGTATTTCAGTACTAACTGCTGATAGACTATTCACGAAAAAATAGAGTGTCAGATGCAGAAAATCGCCCTGTGAAAGGTGTCCATGACTGCTTATTCTGAAAAACACCTGCACCGGTTGACCTGTTAATCGTGAATATTATTATCTCTCAAGTTTAATTAACAGACTTAGGGAGGAAAGGTGTTGGGTTGGAAATTTCTAATCGGCTTTCTTTTTGTGGCAGTCGTTGGGTTTGCACTATTTGGTTTCGTTTTTTCACTCCATCAGTTGAAATAAAACGACGGTCATCCTCTGCTGTACACCCTGCCTTAAACGTAGAAAACCCGCTCGAGGCGGGTTTTTTATCACGTTCACTTATCTGCTCAGGCAGATGCCGTCATCGCTGTCATAAGTGTTCATGCCGTTATCAGCCATTACAGCGCGATAACGTTAGCCGCTGCCGGACCTTTGGCACCATTCTCAATCGAGAACTCAACTTTCTGTCCTTCGTCCAGCGTTTTGTAATCGCTGCTCTGAATAGCAGAAAAATGTACGAATACATCTTTGCTACCGTCTGCTGGCGTAATGAAGCCGAAGCCTTTTTCAGAGTTAAACCATTTTACTAAACCAGTCATTTTGTTAGACATAGATATTTCCTTAAATTTTCTTGAGCCACACGTGGTGGCGAACATGGCCTGCTTGCAGATGAGGACTTATTGGGCACTTAGGAGGAGGCTCATGCAGAAGAGTATCTAAGGATAACGCTTGAAATGAGGACTGCTTTACTAAAACTGCTTTCATAAGGTCTGTATGCCAAACCGATGAGGCATGTTGGACTCTTATGGGATAATAATCAAGGTTAATTTTGTCAGTGATTTTTTTGGAAAACTTACAATTCTAAGAGGTAATAATCTTAAAAGCCCTGACCATTGCAGCCAGGGCTTTTAAGGTACTACAGACTTGAGATTTGACATTAATGGACTTAATAGAGTGATACTACTATTAATACTGCGTTTAAATGTACCCGCTTACTACAGATAATATTGGGGGTTGATATTAAAAACCTCCCTCTATTTATCTCGTTATATACCTACCTACGCTTATAAAAGCTAAGCGTGGCAACTTGAACAAGCACATCCCCCTCGCGACATATACTCTTTGATGCGTTGCCCTTTGCCAATACGGTACCATTAACAAACGAAACCGTCGACATTAACAAGAAAAACAAGGCGTTACATCGTCGCGCTATCACGACCATTTTGCGAACCAGCACAACCACTACGAGGCCTGAAAGCAAACTACATCCCAAACAACAAACTTCATGGCCCGTAAAGCAAAATGGCTTAACTCAGTACTTCATACTATTTACTAACGACTTTAATTGTGCTGCTGAGTACTAATTTACTCATTTAAGATTTAAGGTCAATACTGTTTTTTAAAACATGTTTTTATTAACAGCAATAGTGGCTGAACCGTCCCCGCTGCGTTTTGGGGACGTTGTGAGGGAGAGGCAGCCATCATAACCCTAACGCGAAGCTGACATCACCAGGACACTCATGAGGCATGATTATAACCATGAATGACTACCCCTTCGCTTTTAGTGGATATAACACGTTCAACTTGTTATAAATCACTGCGGTCAAGCCCAAAAAGTAAAAGGTCAGAAGGATGAACAATATTAACTGGAACTGGGAAACGCATTTCAATATAGACAGCTCGGTACTGTTTAAAATAGGAGTAGTTATTCTTCTTTTTCTTTGGGGTTTTGATGAACTGCGGAAAAGAAGGAAAAAGAAACCGTGTGTAGAAGCTTCAATCTTAAAAGCTAACGCCAGAGAACGCCACGAATGGCGCTATGTAAGATACCCATTCAAAGTTATAAAGATTGCATTCACTCTGTATATTTTATGGTCACTCATTCAGTACCTTTTCACATAAAACACGCTCAACCAATTTAATCACGCTTAAGACCAATGGCTGATAACTGCTTATCGTCGTGTGGGCAGTGATTTCCTCGCGTTAGGGCGAAAGCGAATGCCAAACGTGAGTTTCAGGCACAAAAAAACCACCTTTCGGTGGTTTCACGACACTGCTTATTGCTTTGATTATTCTGTTTTTTCCCATGGTACCCGGAGCGAGACTTGAACTCGCACAGCGCGAACGCCGAGGGATTTTAAATCCCTTGTGTCTACCGATTCCACCATCCGGGCTCGGGAAGAAATTGGAGGCGCGTTCCGGAGTCGAACCGGACTAGACGGATTTGCAATCCGCTACATAACCGCTTTGCTAACGCGCCTTTGAATCTTTTTACTGAGCACCCGCTATTGCCGATGCCTATAATTTGGAGCGGGAAACGAGACTCGAACTCGCGACCCCGACCTTGGCAAGGTCGTGCTCTACCAACTGAGCTATTCCCGCAATCATCAAGTCATTAAGCTAATCACTTGATTTTACTACCGACTGGCTAACCATACCGCCGTTCGATGCGTTGCATTCTACTTATATGACGGTTTGAGTCAACGTTAATTTTTGCATCCCTGGATCGTTTGCTGAAATTTGCGTCGAAACGATCACTGTTCAAGCAAATCGCCACGTGAGGCGTTTAGATATTGCAGCATCGACCATAGCGTCAAGACGGCGGCAACCCACAGCAGACCAATCCCCGCCCACTCTACCCACGCATTTGGACGCCAGAGCATCCACACCAGCGAAGCCATCTGGGCGGTCGTTTTCACTTTGCCGATCCAGGAAACCGCAACGCTGCTGCGTTTACCCAGCTCAGCCATCCACTCACGCAGTGCAGAGATAATGATTTCACGACCAATCATGGTGGCAGCAGGCAGCGTCACCCACCAGGTATGGTAATGCTCGGCCACCAGCACCATTGCGATGGCGACCATCACTTTATCCGCAACCGGATCAAGGAACGCACCAAAACGCGTGCTCTGATTCCAGCGACGTGCCAGATAACCATCAAACCAGTCCGTCACCGCGGCGATAAGAAAAATGAATGCACATGCGAAAGGTGCCCAGGTGAACGGCATGTAAAATGCCAGAACAAAGAATGGGATAAGTACGACGCGAAAAAGCGTAAGCAACGTAGGGATATTAAATCGCATAATGACGGTAACTGTCTGTTGTCAGTAAATTTAGCTCTATGTTGCTACAGAGCCCTCAATGTTTCAACGAGTAGTAGATCTTTTCTGCCAGCCCTTGCGAAATACCTGGCACTTTTGAAATTTCGTCCACGCTCGCGTTGAGTAATCCTTGCAATCCACCCATGTATTTCAACAACATTTGTCGACGTTTTGGCCCAACGCCTTCGATCGTTTCAAGCGTACTGGTATTTTTCACTTTTGCTCGTTTTTTGCGATGCCCACCGATAGCATGATCGTGCGACTCATCGCGGATATGCTGGATGACATGCAAAGCAGGAGAATCTGGCGGCAGGTTGAACCCCTCGCCTTCAGGCTCATAGAACAGTGTTTCCAGACCCGCCTTACGGTCAGTTCCTTTTGCTACACCCAGCATCAGCGGATGATGCTTATCCCACGGCACGTCTAGCTCAGCAAAAACCTGTTTCGCCTGACCCAACTGCCCTTTCCCGCCATCAATAATGATGACATCAGGGATTTTGCTCTCTTCAATCGCTTTTCCGTAGCGACGGCGCAGCACCTGATTCATCGCTGCATAATCATCGCCAGGCGTGATGCCCGCAATATTATAGCGACGATATTCCGCACGCAGCGGTCCGTTCGCGTCGAACACCACGCAAGAGGCGACGGTTTGCTCGCCCATGGTATGGCTGATGTCAAAACACTCCATCCGCTTCACTTCAGGCAATTTTAACAACGTTGCCAGGGCGAGTAAGCGCTGATGAATAGTCGATTGCTGAGAAAGTTTGGTGGTCAGCGCGGTCGCCGCATTGGTACGAGCGAGCTTCAGATAGCGCGCACGATCGCCTCGTGGTTTGGTCTGGACGTTGACCCGCCGCCCTGCCAGCTCAGAAAGCGAGTCTGCCAGAAGGGTTTTATCATTCAGATTAAAGTCGAGCAGAATTTCTGACGGCAACGTGCGCATCTGACTGCCCTGCAGGTAGAACTGGCCAACAAAGGTCTCTACCACTTCACCTAATTCAGTACCACCCGGCACTTTTGGGAAATAGCTGCGGCTACCCAGGACTTTACCCTGGCGAATAAACAGAACATGGACGCAGGCCAGCCCAGCATCGAAAGAGACACCAATAACATCCAGATCGTCGCCATTATTGGAAACGAACTGTTTTTCTGTCACGCGGCGCACAGCTTGAATCTGATCGCGAATGCGCGCCGCTTCTTCAAACGCCAACGACTGGCTGGCCTTTTCCATGCGTTCAATTAGCTGCGTCAGAACCTGATCGTCCTTACCGGCGAGGAATAAGCGCACATATTCAACCTGCTGTGCGTATTCCTCTTCGCTAACCAAACCTGCCACACACGGGCCAAGACAACGCCCAATCTGATATTGTAGACATGGTCGAGAGCGGTTGCGATAAACGCTGTTTTCGCATTGGCGAACCGGGAAAATTTTTTGCAGCAGCGCCAGCGTTTCACGCACCGCATAGCCGTTTGGGAACGGACCGAAATACTCCCCTTTCGCATGCTTGGCACCACGGTGCATGGCCAGGCGCGGATGGGTATCGCCACTCAGGAAGATAAAAGGATAAGACTTGTCATCACGTAATAAGACGTTATAGCGCGGCTGGTATAGCTTAATGTAGTTGTGCTCAAGCAGCAGCGCTTCTGTCTCCGTATGGGTAACGGTGACATCGATCTGCTGAATTTGCGCGACCAGCGCTTCAGTCTTACGTGAGGCAAGGTTATTGCGAAAATAACTGGAAAGGCGCTTTTTGAGGTCCTTCGCCTTGCCGACGTAGATAACCGTCTCACCAGCGTCGTACATACGGTATACGCCTGGCTGGCTGGTCACGGTTTTCAGGAAAGATTTAGAATCGAACACATCACTCACTGACTGGTTAGGGTCTCTGTATTACACAGACCATGACGAATAGCCAGGTGAGTGAGTTCGACATCGCCATGAATGTTCAATTTACTGAACATTCGATAGCGGTAGCTGTTCACCGTTTTCGGACTAAGATTCAACTGCTCCGAAATCTCATTCACCTTTTGGCCTTTGGTGATCATCAGCATAATCTGCAATTCGCGCTCAGACAAACTGGCAAACGGCGAACCCGTCTTTTCCGGCTCAATCTGACTCAACGCCATCTGTTGAGCGATATCCGAGGCAATATAGCGCTGTCCGGCATACACGGAGCGAATGGCATTGACCACTTCCTGCGGCGCAGCGCCTTTAGTGAGATAACCGGCCGCGCCAGCCTGCATCACTTTCGCAGGCAAAGGGTTTTCGGTATGTACGGTCAGCATGATGACTTTGGTATCAACGAAGGCGCGGGCGATTTTGCGCGTGGCTTCAAGCCCACCGATGCCGGGCATATTCATGTCCATTAACACCACATCGGCAGAGTTGCTTCGGCACCACTTCACGGCGTCCTCACCGCAGCAAGCTTCACCGGCCACTTTAATACCCTTTATATCTTCAAGTATGCGACGTATCCCTGCGCGCACGAGTTCGTGGTCATCAACAAGAAGGACGTTGATCAAAGGAAATGTCTCCAGAAATAGGGATAACGCGACTGACTGCTAATTGGTTTATATTAACGGTTTTCGGCCCAAGTTTAAAACCTTAAAAAGGTGCAGTACGATTCCGTTCTCTTTTTTGGAAATTAGTCTGTACAGCCAGTGGAAACAAAAACCCCGTCTGAATGGCGTTCTTCGCCCTTTTTAAGCACCTGCATTCAAAAAGTTACAAAAAATAGACACGGCAAAAAGCGCAAAAACAGAAGATATATTTTTGTAACAATAATTAACAGCAGTCAAACCAAGTCTAAACAATTAAGGGATATTTAAACTCGAACACAATTATACTTAACCTTAGTTTACCCGAATAAACAAAACGGAAAAGTGTTCATAAAACAACCACTGCTTTTTTTCCTGTGGCTTATGGTATACTCCGCCGCCTTAACTTTCATCGTCGCGCTACAGCGCAGTTTTGTAATGAGGAATATCCATGAGCACACCTGAATTCGCCACCGCGGAAAATAACCAAGAACTGGCGCAGGAAGTATCCTGTCTGAAAGCACTGTTGACTCTTATGCTTCAGGCAATGGGTCAGGCCGATGCGGGCCGTGTGATCATTAAGATGGAAAGACAAATCGCGCAGATGGAAGATCAAAGCCAGGCTGACGTCTATGCTGGTACAGTTAAGCAAATTAAACAGGCTTACCGTCAATAAAAAAGAAACGGCTGAACGCAATGCATTCAGCCGTCTTCGTGTCTGGCACGCAGAACAATGTTGTGGTCAGATGAAACCGGTCGCCGCCGCGTAGCAAGCAATCTGCGTTTTATTCGGCGCATTAAATTTCTTCTGCATATTCTTCTGATGGAAATTGACCGTATTTTCTGAGATCGAAAGAATAATCGCGATTTCAGCCGACGTTTTTCCTTCCGCCGTCCATTTCAGAATTTCCTTTTCACGCTTGCTGAATTTCATCTCAGGTGGCATCACCATTTCATGCTCAAATCGCAGCAATGTGGTCAGTGCCATTTGCACCAACACTTGAAGGCGTAATTCTATTTCATCGCTGTCCATCATTTTACCAAACTGACTGGTGCGAGAAACTGAGAGAAAGCCCAGCGCATGATTGGGCATCATCAAACATTGTGTAATGCCCTTGCGCAGACCGTGGTCGCGTGCGCCATCCCATAACGCCTGCGCATCCGCAAATAACGCATCAGTCCAGGGAAGATGCCCCTGCAAGAAATTCTCACGCTTTAATACCGGATCAATAGCGAAATAATTTTCTGCCTGATATTGAGACATCCATTCAGCAGGATAGCTTGATTGAATGGATATTTTAGGGCGCGTGAATGGAACCGGATGCCTGACACAGAGTGAGTAATAATCGAATTCTAGTGCCTGAGTTTGTCGTTGAAGTTCTTCATACACTTCATCGGCAGAGCCCATCTCCTGGAATCGCAGGAAGCAATTCCGTCGCCATGTAAAAAAGTCTGTTTCCCTCATACTTACCGAATAAAACCCCTGAAAAAACTAATCATTATTATGGTGAATATAACCTAACACATAAAACTTATTTATATGTATAAAATATCGGCCCAATTGAGAATTAGTTGCGTTTAAACGGGGTTTGAAACCAAGAACCAGAATAAAAACACCTCCTATCACGGAGAGCTGGAGAATGTTTTGCTCCAGATTGGCTTTCTGGAGCAAACTGAGTAAAGCGGACTATTTCGTCAGAAATTTCTCGAGGAACTGACGCGTACGCGGTTGTTGGGGATGGGTAAACAACTCTTTGGCTGGCCCCTGCTCCACAATACGCCCCTGATCCATAAAGATTGCTCTGTCCGCCACGTCTCTGGCAAAGCTCATCTCATGCGTGACAATCACCAGCGTTCGCTTCTCCTGCGCGAGTTGGCGAATGGTGTTAAGAACTTCGCCCACCAGCTCGGGATCCAGCGCCGATGTTGGTTCGTCAAACAAAATAACATCGGGGCGCATCGCCAGTGCACGGGCAATCGCCACGCGCTGCTGCTGACCGCCCGACAGACGACGCGGATAGCTGGTCTCCTTCCCGGACAGCCCGACTTTTGCCAGCAGTTCGCGGGCGCGTTGAATAGCCTCGTCTTTAGGCTCCCCCTTCACGATGACCGGTCCTTCGATAATGTTCTCTATGACCGTGCGATGGGGGAACAGGTTAAAACTCTGGAACACAAAACCGACATGCTGGCGCAGATGACGAATCAGCGTTTTCTGCTGCCCGAGCGACTTCGCGGTATCAATGGTGATATCACCCACACGAATGGTTCCGCCCTCAGGATGCTCCAGCAAATTAATGCTGCGCAGCAGCGTGGTTTTACCGGAACCACTCGGCCCAATAATCGCCACCACTTCGCCCTCCTGCACTTCAAGATCAATGCCATGAAGAACAGTTTGTCCGTGGAATTTCTTCGTCAGGTTTTTGACGTCAATTGCACTCATTTCGGATCTCGCTCCTGACGATTAAGCTGATTTTCAAAATAGTTTTGCAGCGCGGACAGCACGGTTGCCATTACCCAGTAAATCAGTGAGGCGGCCAGATACATGGTGAAAACTTCCAGCGTGCGCGACGTAATCAGCTGCGCCTGACGGAACAACTCCGGTACCTGAATCGTTGCGGCGAGTGAGGTATCTTTTACCAGACTGATAAAACTGTTGCTCAGCGGCGGAAGCGCCACCCGCGCGGCCTGCGGCAAAATGGCACGACGCAGCGTTTGCCATGGGGTCATCCCGATACTGGCCGCCGCTTCCCACTGACCTTTATCAATGGAGGAAATAGCCGCACGCAGCGTCTCAGAGGTATACGCCGCCGTGTTCAGCGACAGGCCAATCATTGCCGCCGGGATAGGATCCAGCTCAATACCAAACTGTGGCAGGCCGTAATAAATCATAAACAGCTGGGCGATGAGCGGCGTACCGCGAAATACGGAGATGTAAAAGCGCGCCAGCCAACGCACCGGCAGAATCGGCGACATACGCATCAGCGCCAGAATAAAGCCCAGCACCAAACCAAAGAACATCCCACCCAGACTGAGCTGCAGCGTAAACACTGCGCCCTTGAGCAGGTACGGTAGCGAATCAATAACCAGCTGAATACTTTCTTGCATTATCGTTTTTCTACCTGCAATTAGACGTGGGGATGATAGGCAAACAACGCAGGCGCTCCGCCCGTATGCACAAACAGAATGGGGCCTTCATCCTTAAAGCGCTTCTGAGTAACACCGTCGATAAGTCCCGCCATCGCCTTACCCGTGTAAACCGGATCGAGCAAGATCCCTTCCAGACGTGCCAGCAATTTTATCGCTTCCAGCCCTTCATCATTTGGCGTGCCATAGCCAGGCGCAAAATAATCATCCCATAGCACAATCTCAGCCTGCGCCGGAACCTCCAGTTGCTGCGCGACTGCCTGCTGCAAAGCAAACACTTTTGGCTTCTGATCCGCCACGCTGCGCGATACGGTCACGCCAATGAGTTCGACGTCCGGCATCAGTTGCTCAAGCCCGACCGCAAGCCCTGCGTGCGTTCCCGCGCTACCCGATGCCACAACCACCGAAGACAAACTCACCGCGCCTTCACACTGCTGCGCGATTTGAAGCGCGCTTTCTACATATCCCAACGCGCCAAGCGCATTGGAGCCGCCTACCGGAATCACATATGGCCGAAAGCCCTGCGCTTCGACGCGCGTCGCCAGCGCCTCGAGCTGCTCTGCGGGATGGGTTAATGCGTCGCACATTTCAATCTGCGCGTTGAACAGATCCAGCAGCAGTCGATTTCCGTTGCTGAGATAATTTTCCGCACGCGTGCCAATCGGGTTTTCCAGCAGTGCCACGCAGTTCAGCCCGAGTTTTGCAGCCACCGCCGCCGTCTGACGAACATGGTTGGACTGAATCGCACCCGCAGTAATCAGGGTGTCAGCCCCTTCGCGTAGTGCATCAGCTGCCAGAAACTCCAGCTTACGCAATTTGTTTCCCCCCATGGCCATAGGGGTCACGTCGTCACGTTTAATAAAGATATCGCGCCCTAAATAATCCGAAAACCGTGGTAAATATTCCAGCGGCGTCGGCGCGCCGATGAACTCGAGGCGCGGAAAACGCGTTAAATTCTGCAGTGACATGGAACCTCCGGTAACTCTGTTTTTGTTTATTATTTTTATTATGCACGCTAGAACGCCAGAAATAAAAAAGGCGCTTTTAAAAGCGCCTTTTTTTGTCATTTAAGACTTATTTGGTGACGTCAGCACCGAACCACTTCTCAGACAGCGCTTTTAACGTTCCGTCTTTTTGCATCTCAGCGATAGCACCGTCGATCGCTTTGACCAGATCGTCGTTGTCTTTGCGGATGGCAACACCAGATTCCTGACGCGAGAACGGCTCACCGGCAACGGCCAGCGTGTCTTTGGTTTTCTTCACCAGATCCAGCGCGGCGAGGCGGTCAACCAGGATCGCATCGATACGGCCCACGCGCAGATCCTGATATTTAGTCGGGTCGTCATCATAGGTGCGGATATCCACGCCCTGCACGTTCTGGCGCAGCCACTCTTCGTAGTTGGTCCCAAGTCCAACACCCACTTTTTTACCTTTCAGGTCTGCAGCGGTTTTGATCGTCCCTTCGTTACCTTTCTTCACCAGCGCCTGGATACCTGACACGGTATACGGCGTTGAGAAATCATATTTCTTTTTACGTTCATCAGAAATGGTGACCTGGTTAATCACCACATCAATACGTTTGGAATCCAGTGAGGCCAACATGCCGTCCCATTTGGTGGGTTTCAGCGATGCTTTCACTCCCAGATGTTTCGCCAGCTCTTCGGCAAACTCAACTTCAAAGCCGGTCAGCTTGCCATCGTCACCCTGGAAACTGAACGGTGGATACGTTCCTTCCAGCCCAACCAGCAGCGTGCCGCGCTCTTTCACTTTATTTAGTAATCCTTCGGCCGCGAACGTTTTCACGCTCATTCCCGCGACCAGCGCCACAGCCATGACGCCCATCAGCGCCTGACGACCCAGAAGTGCTAATTTCATAGTTACTCCGATATAGTGGTTTTTTGAGTAGTGTAAGGCTTTCGCCTTTGGCGTCAAAGGCGAGTCCGCTACATCTTATTCAATTTTAATATATATCAGAAGTCGCTTCGGCGTAGACTTTCTGCGTAACCGCACCCGGCACATGCGCTTTATATTGCGCGTATTTACGCAGCGCGATGCGATAGTTATTGGTGCTGGTTGCAGGCAACCACGGTTCGAGATTTTCATCCATATAACCGGTTTTCAGCAGATCGCGGGAGATGTTTTGTACCGTCAGATGTTGACCCAGACGACGCAGACGCACGACGTATTCGCGCACGGTCCCGTGGCTCATCTCGGTTTGCTCAAAGAGGAATTGTTTGAAGCCGATAATATCGAAAAAGTCGCTCTGCTCTTTGCAATGCAGATCGCCACAAAAACGACACAAAGCGACCCACTCCTGCTGCTCTTCACGCCACGCGGCTTCATCCATCAGGGTGTCGAGACGGGAGATCGCAATTTTATTGACGATTTCGCCACGACGAACCAGCGTGATACGGTCAAGCAGCTTATTGCAGTGAGCACAATGAGTCTGGCTGTGTTTAAAGTCTTTTAAGTAGCGGCTTAAAGGCCGTCTTTTAGATTGCTGCACCGTCATGATAACTCCTGGTTGCCAATACGTTGTGCGGCATTTTTCGGGCGAATGACTCGCCTATAACTTACCCAGTTTGGTACGTAAGCGTTTAATGGCCTGGCTGTGCAACTGGCTCACCCTGGACTCCCCGACTTCCAGAACCGCGCCGATCTCCTTAAGATTCAGCTCTTCCTGGTAATAGAGGGTTAACACCAACTGCTCACGTTCAGGCAATGCTTCAATCGCATCCATTACGCGTTGGCGTAAATTACCTTCCAGTAATTGGTGTAACGGGTTTTCGTGCTGATTCTCATCAGTCACCAGTTCAACACTATCGCCATGCTCTTCACGCCACTCATCATACGAAAAGAGTTGGCTGTTATTTGTATCAAGCAACATCTGACGATAATCCTGAACCGCGATCCCGAGACGCTCCGCCACTTCAGTTTCTGTCGCGTTACGTCCCAGCTCTTGTTCCAGCTGCCCTATAGCATGTGCCACTTCGCGGGCATTGCGGCGAACACTTCGCGGTACCCAGTCACGGCTACGCAGTTCGTCCAGCATCGCACCACGAATACGCTGTACTGCGTAAGTCGTAAATGCCGTTCCTTGCAGAGCGTCATACCGATCTACTGCATTCAGTAGACCAATACCGCCCGCCTGTAGCAGGTCGTCCAATTCAACACTCGCTGGCAATCGCACCTGGAGGCGCAATGCTTCGTGACGCACCAGCGGGACATAACGCTGCCACAGCGAGTGTTTATCCATTACACCATCAGCGGTATAGAGTGTATTCACGATAAACAGCCCTGCGTTAATTGAGTTATCGGCATGATTATCCGATTCTGGAGGGCTTTTAATCGGGTGAATAGTGGGTGAAATGAGGGGTTATTTGAAGGGTAATGATGCATGCAGTAAAACATGCATCATTAAAAACTGATGCTATTTGTTAAAATCAGCCTTTTTTACACAACAGAAATATGCTTGAACATAAGTCCGGATAATGATGACCTAACTGATAACAACCCTCGAGATATTGTTTTGAAACAATATCTGTTTGTAAAAGTTTGTCCCATTGGAAATTGGCCATCGCCTTGAAAAATATACCCGTACGATACACCACATCAAGACCTGCAAGTCGCGCATCACGTTCAAGAGTATCAAGTGAATAAGTGCATCGATGCCCGTGTAAGAATTCTGAGTGCGTTACAGCATCATTATGGCTAATCAAACCCATTTTAACGGCAATCTGGCGTGAAGCCGCATGTGCATTAGGGCAAACAAGGAAGAAATGCCCCCCTTCTGCGAGCCACTCATCATTCACACGTTTCAATAAACTTACCGGATCATCAATATGTTCAAGCACATGTGTTAGCACAATATTATCGTAACGGCGCGGGAGGTCGACATCCTCAAAGCGGGAATGCACATAAGTTATCTCTTCGCCGAGACGCTCCCGCGCTGTATCAAGAGCCTCTTCTGATGCCTCCACACAGGTAATATCAGTGAAGTTAGCCATCAGACGTGCAGTAAAATCGCCTTTGAAACTCCCCAATTCTAGCAGGCTACCCTGGTTGAAAAACGGGCTAAACGAACGAATCATAAACGGATGCATAACATCGAAATCAAAATTGTAGGCATACTGATGATCCGCAGTGTCTTTGATTTCCTGGTTATAGTCTCGGGTTTTCATTTTTTATCTCGCTTTGGAGCATCATGGTCACTATCGAACGCTGAGTAGCAACCGCGCTAAATCCATATTTATAATAAAGGCGTTGTGCAGTAAGATTATTTTCGTCTACCTCAAGGTGGATACGGAATGCACCAGCCTCCCGCAGTTTCTTGATGCAACGCGTTAATAATTGGCCACCTAAACCACACTGCTGAAATTCCGGGATGACCGAAACGTTAGTAATAAATCCACTTCCCGTTTCTCCGTCGAAATATGCAGCAACGAGGCCGATAAGTGTCATTCCGTGCCACGCCTCAAAACATTGAGCATGAAGCACAATTTTTGCGGCATAAGATGAAATATCGATTTTGGCAACCAGATTCTGCAAGAAAAAATCATCACATCGATTAAGATGCGCAATCACGTTCTCACTCACAACACTATTTTGCTCAAATCGAATGTTGGTCATAACATCATTTCCGCCAGACCAAATCCTTCTCTGCCAAAGGCATTTCCGTTGTACAACAAATACACTTTTCCCTCACAGCGGAAGAGATGCGGATAGCATTGCATTTCGCTGTCCCATTCACCCTGTGATGATAATTGTGCAACCTGACTGTCATCTCGATTCCAGTGAAGTAAATCGACTGACGATGCATACCCCAGCCTATATCCCCTTCCATGCTGCGACCGGAAATCGAAACATTCGCGATAACAGAAGATCATATGATAGCGTCCCCCCGCTTCAATAACGGTGGGGAGTGCCTGACATTCATCATCACCCAGAACAGAATCAATAATGGTTTTGCTATCACGTTCCCAGTCGATACCGTTATCCGACTTTGCCTGAGCAATTTTGTAAATACGATCTGGTTCAGCCTCTGGTGTCTGTTTTTTCCAGCCAGTGCCAAAGATATACCACATGTGAAAACGTCCATCAGCGTGAATGACAAACGCGTCACCAACAAGATGTGGTTCATTCAGAGACGCCGCCATTACTGGCCCATTAGCGAAGCGCTTGAAGCTTTCACCGTGATCTTCACTGATCGCAAGCCCAATAGCCGTATCAACAGACACCGAGACTCGACGATTCCATCCCGTCGTCCATGCCAGGATTTTGCCTTCATGTCGCAAAACGTTGAAAGGGAAAATACCATGTTCGTCAAAAGTACCCAGTTCACCTGGAGCGATAACCGGTGCAGGGCTCATACGGATCACTTTTTGCAGCGATTTATCCATATCAACATAACAAACGCGACTGATAAATTTCCCTGTGGTGTTATCCTGCTCGCGAGTCGAAAAATAGATACGAACATAATCGTCGAAGACCAATGCTTGTGGCGACTGAGCAAATCCTACCCCGTTCGGCAGAGGCGGATTCTGCGTCGGAGAGTAAATCAGACCATACTTTTCCCAACTGAGCATCAGCATAGTTCTCCATCCAGTTTTGCCAACCCAAAGCCATAACGTCCAACCTGGTCACCGAGGTAAGCCATATACACTTCCCCATCCAACTCAAACACGTGGGGATAGCTGATCATTTCAGCATCCCAACCGAATGCTGAAACATCAATGCCTGCTTTGCTGTCATCACGATGCCACTCGGTGAGATCTGTACTCCACGCGTAACCGATACGATAGCCATTTTGTTTGCCGCGATAATTCGCGCTATAGCGGTAGCAAAAGAACATATGGTATTTGCCATTGGCGAAGAAAACGTCAGGGCTAGCTTGAGCCTCATCCTCCTCTATACGGCTGGGGATCAGATCTTTGTTGAGTTTTTTCCAGTTA